>MDTD01144290.1_pt1 | contig 55060 bp, 53 predicted proteins | sample 811221 | NCBI WGS metagenome assembly MDTD01 (sample SAMN05326646, study PRJNA326480) | marine metagenome | isolation source: seawater | place: Pacific Ocean: South West | collected 2011 | reverse complement strand
CTCCTTTGCCATCAGGCTTTTCGCCTGATGAGAAAGAGAAGGAAGAGCAAGAAAAACCAAGAGACATCAAAGGACTTGGAGTGCTTTGCAGAGCAACCACAGCCTGGAATCCCACCACCACCGAGATTTGGGGAGTCTTTTTGCTGGTTATGGTAAGGGGAATCAGCATAAAGGCTCCCATCTGGAGGACCAAAACCACCATCTCTGTCTGTTGTACGCTCGCCTTTCGGATAAGGATTGCACAGAAAAAGCCCGATTCTTTTGATGCCTCTGAAGTCAGTGATAACTTTGTTGATGCGACAGCCATAACGACAAGTGTTCCAATGATCGCCTTTACAAGTAGGATTGCATCCCTTTTTGCATTTACACTCATTGTAACAAGTCTCATCATCAATGCCCCAAACTTTGCTGTCTTTGCACCATGCTTTTCTCGGACCACAAGAGCAACTGCACGCTTGAACCGATGTGATGGAAGAAAACATCCACACCAGACAAACAGCCAATACAACCAAAAGTCTACTCATTGGGGTTTTCCTTTGCCAAAATGTTGTCTTTTGAGTGCTCTCCACTTTTCCATGAAGATTTTTCTATCACCCTCGAAGGAAAGTTGCTTTGCCGCTTGCTCAAAATCTTGAGTGACCTTTGCATGAGCAGATGAAGCTTGGAGCTTTGTATGATGAAGTCTACCAACGTACCCCTCCAAGAAAGATGAAACCAAAGACTATCTGCCATATCTTGCGCCGAAAGATAGGACATATTCGTAGAGCTCCCCCGTATTGGATCATGTCATGTTATGACTGAGAGTATACGACATTTTCTTCATCCTTCAAGACTTTATTACTCACCAAAAGCAATATATCCGAATGCACCGATATAGTAGCCCCCCAAAAAAGAATAGCGCTCTATAAGTTTCCCCCTTTTCCTTTCGTCATCAGCGCTCGAAGAGCGCAACACAAACGATGCGAGAGCATCGTGGGGTCTGGGGGCAACGACCCCAGGCGGGTGTGGGTGGCAAACCCACTACGCCAAGCAAAGCGCGGCAGCCAGAAAAAGCAAACTCACATAGAAAGCTCACCAACAAGAGAGGATTGGAAGATCTCTTGTACATCGTCATGCTCTTGCCCAAGGAGCCACATCAATTTACACATTGCAGCTTCAGGGGTCATATCAAATCCACTCCAAATCCCCAGGTCCAAGAGCTGTTGGTTGGTATCATACAATCCCATATTCACCCCACCTCGCCCTACCCCTGTGACATTCACGACAACACCACCATCACCAAGATATGCCTGTATCGTCGACAAGAACCCTTTCTCCGTCGGGATATTCCCAGCACCAAACGAACGCAGCACGATCCCCTTTGGTGCCTGTTGTGACAATATCGCCTCCAAGATCTTCGCACGTTGTATCCCTGGGAACATCTCCAACATGATCACATCACGCTCGACTTCTGTCCTCACACGCAATGGCTCCGAAGGAATCGGCAAGGAGTAGACAGGTCGTAACACGATCCGCTCTCCACACTCTCCAAGCCACGGCAGATCTGGAGAATCAAACCCTTGAAAACGAAATGAATCCACCTTGCGCGTTCGATTGCCACGCAAGATCCGTCCACCAAAACACACCATGACCTCAGGGATACATTTGAGTCCATGTGCCTTGGGATGCGCCAACATCGCAGCCGTCAGAAGATTCTGGTGCGCATCATTGCGCACAAACGACACACCACCAATCTGCGCTCCAGTGACAACCACAGGTTTCCCCAAGTGCCCCAACATAAAAGACAACATCGACGCTGTATACGCTAACGTATCAGTTCCATGAAGAATCACAAAGCCTTCGTAATCGTCGTAACGCTGCGCGATGATGTCCGCCATCCACTGCCAATGGTAGGGTTCAATGTCGCAAGAGTTGAGAGGCTCCGCGAAGCTGATCGCGTCAATCGGGTATCCTAAACGATCGAGCCCTGGGATCGAGGTCTTCAAGTCTCTCCACGGCATCACGATCTGGGGACTGTGTGGATCCATCGGATCTTGTGGAGCGCTCCCGATCGTCCCGCCCGTGTAAATCAACAAGATCCCACGGCCTGTTTGGTCGTCTTTTTCAAGTGGAAGGAGATGGTCTTGAGAAGATGTCATGTATCGCGTCCCTTTGTGAGGCCAGCCCACAAAAGAAGGCTGATCAATGTGTGGAGAGATGACATTGCGCACGTTCGAGATAGAGCCCTGCGATGGCCTCAGCATAGAGCTTGAGGGGCTCGATAAGTTGCTTGCGTTTGCCGCGCTTTTTTTGATGCGCCAAGAGAATCGAGCACTCAGTCATCGCGAGCACGACGTGTTGTGAACGAACCTCATTTTTGAGGATATCGCGCAAGAGCTGCAAGCCAGACTCATTGGCCCCCTCGGCCTTGACCTTGTGAGCAAGTGTATACAGTCGCTCATGAGCCCGACTAGAGAGGTCTTCGACGTCACGATCTCGCAACATATGATAGGCACTCCACGGACCATGAATGTCCGCAACAAGCTCGATCCCAAGGCACGCAAATTGTTCGATCTGATGTGTCTTGAGATAGATGTCTGTGACCTCTGCCATCGAGACGAATGTCGTCCCGTACTTTTCGCAGAGCGCACGAATCTGAGGGGTAAAATAGTGGGCAGTGTTACACGCCAAAGACAACAACGTGCAGCCACGTTCACAGAGCGACTTGACGGCATCTTTGAGAACATGCCAGGTCTCTTCTTCGCGACGATCCAGCTCGATAGAGACGCCCAAGGCAGGGACAGACTCAATCGTCACACGAGGAAACGATAGATCTCCATAAAAATGGGAGCCTGATTGTTTGCGGACTTCATCGTTGATCCAATTCCAAAGCAGCAGTCCAGATTCAGGAGTGTTGCCTGTGATGATCCCGATGGAGTGAGGAGGTGGCGCAGGTGTTTGTGTATGACAAATATCGTGGAATGTCGCGTACTCCAGAGCTTCGGCGATCTCAGAGGGGCGAAACTCAACGGCCCAAGTGTGTTCACCGGCGTTGGTCATCATCGTGAAGGGCGCGCGTGTCGAGAGACGTGTCGAGACATCAAAGATCTGCAAGACAGGCACATCGCTTCGTTCCAATGTAAACGGATTGACGCGTCCGTACTCCATGCCAAAGTGCGTGTGAAGTTCTTCTTCTTCGAGACGTGTGAGTGTGCCGACACCAAATCGATCGTTGAGCAGCACTTCGATCTTGTCCCAATCGAGCAGCTGGTGAGCGCGACTGTGAAAGATCACGTATTGGCTCGATGTATCAGACAATTCATATCGCGCAAAGTAGGATTTTAGCTCATCTTCGAGGGGGATCCCAAAACGCCCAAGACGCTCTCGCTTGTGAACGGCATCACGACAACTGCGGGCCTCATGGTTGCGACTCAACACACACCATAGCTTTTTGCGAACAAAGAACGAGAGGGTTTGTTGCACGTGATCGGGGATGCGCTCGCCTTTTCCCACGAGCGCACGAGCTTCCTCTTCAAGATCTCGAATTCTCCCGATCCCACGACCAGCCTGTGCCTCTTCATGAAGGCGCTTTAACTCTGCGCTCGAACGCAGCGAAGGACCAGGGAGATGATTTGCTATCCGTTTCCGCATCGGTTCTTATCCAATTGGGGTCATCAATCATTGCGACAGACACAACGTAAACACTCCGTGAGGAGATGCCAACTACACACTAGGCACATGGACCCAGCGCAAAAAGGGTGGCCGACTATAGCAAGTTCATCCCCATCTGAAAACCCACAACACAAAAAAGAGCGCAAACAACGTCTATCCATACAAAAAAGAACACTCTCCACGAAACAAAGAGGTACATCAGAAAAGCGATCACCCTTTTCGCAAACAGAATGGACAATCACACTTTGCGAAAAACCCCTCTCTTGTCTCAAAAGCCAAACAAAAGGCCTTTTTTTCACGAACTGCTTGAACGTAAATTGCTCACTGTGGTATCTGTTTGTTCAGTCTCGGAGCAAAGTTTTGATAAGGTTCATATTTTATCCCAACGATGCCCTGAGTCCTATGCTTGGGCATTGTCCTTTCTTTGCATCACCTTTCTCTCGTTGGTAGTTCAGTAACAAACAATCGCTACCTAGGTGCGAGGAGTATGTTTGAGAACGAAATAAGAATATCTTCAAGAAAAGACGGAGTTGAAGATGGATAAAGATTTTGGAACATTGCGGGGACTTATTTCTGACCCATCCCAAAGTGAAGAGTGGAATGAAGTTTTTTGGGATTTGCTAAAAAGAGTGTCTACAGAGAGAGAGAAGGAATACCGAGATGTATGGATTCCTTATTGCTCTGAACACAAGCAAACACTGAAGAGTCTGAAAAAAACAGTGCTTTCATTGGGGGAACTTGAAGAGTGGGTGAAGCTTGCTCCCTTTGCTCTTTTTTCTCTTGATTTGAGTGGCAAAGAAATTGGTGACGAAGATTGTAAAGCTCTCGTGAAGTCTCCATTTCTGACGCATCTTTACTCTCTTGACTTGAGCGAAAACGAACTATATGACGACTGTTGTGAGGAACTTGTGAAGTCTCCGTCTTTAGGAAATCTACAGCATCTTTGTTTGAGGGGAAACTCATTGGGTCCGTTGGGCTGTAGAATACTTTCAAAATCTCCGTACTTGAACAACCTTCAGACTCTTGACCTGGGTTGTTGTGAAATAGATGAGCAGAGTTTTGTTGATCTTGCCAACTCTCCGCATATGAGCAATCTTCGTTCTCTTTTTTTGAATGGAAACCCTGTCAGAGGCCTGAACGGAGACAATTATGGTTTTGATGACCCTGTTGAGGCGCTCGCAAATTCTCCGTACCTGGACAACCTTCAAATCCTTGACTTGAGTCGGAACGGAATAAACAATGAAGATTGTAAAAAGCTCGCAAATGCTTCATCTTTGAGCAAACTCCACACTCTCTCCCTGAGAGAAAATGACATTGGTAATGAAGGTTGTAGAGAACTTGCCAACTCTCCATCTTTTAATGGTCTTCAAGTTCTAGAGCTAGAGGACAATTTTGATATCGAGGCAGAGGGGTATTTGGCAATTGCATGCTCAAGACACCTCTCCGAGGAGATACGCCGAGAATATCTAGAGAGCGTGGAAGAAGAGGAACTCTTTGATAGAGCAAGAGAATATGGGATTGAGGTAACCGAGGAGAACAAGCAGAAAGAAAGACTTGCAGAATTGATTTGGCAAGTCGTCGAGCAAAAAGTGAAATCGTAGCCAACCTGCAATCATACCTCAATTTTCGTCAAACAAAAAACCCCTTCTAAAGGTCAAGCCGACGAGATAGAAGAATTCACACCTTCTCTCACAATTGATCATAACCAAGCGCCCAAAACGAGACGACATCCTCCCACGTCTCCCGGCGGCGTAGTACCTCAAACGTAACGCCATCTTCATCCGATGTGTACCCAAGCACAACAGGCATACACCGGCTGTTGTAACGAGACCACATCGACAAAGTGTATGCCCCAGCGTCGCAAATGATGAAGGCATCACCGGGTTCAGGACGTCGAAGTGTACGAGACTTGGCGATATAATCCCCTGAAAAACAGAGTGGACCAGCGACATGATACAGCCCAACAGACGAAGATGAATCGACATCCTCATGTGTGTCTTCGAGTAATTCCGTCGCGGGGATCACCTCCATCTCATGATGCCAATCATCGCGGTGATAACTCTCTCGCAAAAACATGTCTGCGCCGAGATGGATGATAATGGTGTCGGCTTCCTTTCCGGGTTTGACGTACTCCACCTGACTGTATGCCCAAGCCGTGTTGGCGTGGACATAACGACCAAACTCTGTCAGCAACCGGTAAGAACCATCAAAAAGACGAGGACACCGCTCTGTCAACATCGACACATATGTCTGCATGGACATCACATCCTGGGAAGGAGCGTAGGCAACGGGCAAACCACCACCGACATCGACACTTGTGATCTGTTGTCGCCCTGCTCTTCGGTTGACCTCTTCGACAAACGCGAAGACCTTCTCGACCCCTCGCAGAAGCAGCTCCGGCGCACAACCCTGTGAACCAACATGAAGATGCACTCCGTTGAGCCAAGGACAGCGCAGATACGCTTCGTAAAGTTCGTCTTGATGGGCCTCAAAGGGTACACCAAACTTGGAGTCCGTCGAGGCGACAGAGGTCGAGGCGATCGTCCCAGCGCCGACTTCGGGGTTGATCCTGATCCCAATGTGCCGATCTGTTGAGGGGTCTTGTGTGGACGCCAGCGCAGCCTCAAAACGCGCAAGTTCTTGGAAGTTATCGATGTTAATGTGCACACCTAACGCGAGAGAGGCCTGGATCTCTTCGTTGGTCTTGGCTGGAGAGTCAAACACGATGCGCTCGACAGGGAAGCCACTCTCAAGGGCAATACGAAGCTCTGGCATAGAGGCGACTTCGGCACCATACCCCCAGACAGCGACCTTTTTCAGCACGGACGGGAGGGGATTGGCCTTGACAGCGACCGCATGGAGCGTGGACGCAGGAAACGCCGAACGCATAAGGCCTAAACGTTGTTGAAGAAGAGACAACGAGTAGAAGATCGCTGCCGTGTCTTGTGTGCGCAGATGCCCACCTTGACGTGCGTGTTGTAATGTTCGTTTCAACTCAACTCGATCGATCGTAGACGACATGTGTAGAACTCCAGGACGGGATAAGTGGATTGTGGAGAGGAAAACGTTCGCTTGCGAAACGACTCCCCTCCAAAAAAGAAGCGAGAACACGCGAGCTGTTCTCGTTCAAGGCCGTCGGATGGAAAAAAGCGAAGACAAGAGGGCAGTGGATGGAGCCTCAAGCAAGGCATGAGGAGAAGGCATAGCATCGCTACGCCGACGACGAATCACGACGCTTGTGGTTTCAGCAACAACCTCCTGTGTTCGTCTCATTTTCCGTTTCCTTTTTTCATCCGGCGGCCCAAATACCAAATTGTGTGGAGATTTCAAGTATCGAGTTGTGTCGAGATCTGAAGGAGAAGCGCCTGCACCTCAGCGTTGTCAGGCTCAAGCGATTTCGCGATCGTCAAGTAGCGGCGAGCTTTTTGGTAGTTTTTCGCGTCCAGTTGTTCTTTGCCGTTGCGCATCAGCGTCGAAAAGTTATGCAGATCGGCAAGGGCAGCAGGTGGTTTGGGGGCCTGAAGGGGCGCAAGTTCTTGTAAGAAGGAGGCCGCTTTTTTTTCGGCAAGCTCACGCACGTCGACAGTGTGAAGAGAATCTGCGTGTTCACGCTCAAATGTATCGAGGGTTTCCTTGATGCGTGGTCCATCAAGACTTCCCTGATCCTGTGAGATGGCTTCGCTTGAGAGGAGCGAACGTCGTCGCTCCTGTTGGAGGATCTCGGCAGGAGGTGTGCTTGGTTGTGTCAACTCTCTCGTGCGCGCGCCCTTCTCTTCTCGGATGCCAAATATTCTTTGCAACTCCCCTGTTTCGGAGAGCTTCGCAAGCTCAGGCGCTGGCGCCTCACTTTGTATCTCGTACAACACCTTCGCCCAAAAATCGTTGACATCTCTCTCTCCCCAAGCTCTTGTCGTCGGGTGGCAGTGAGAGACGACGTGTTCAATAGAGGCAAGGCGCCGCAGCGCGTCGACACCAGTCCCCATGATGTCACGAACCGACCACAACTCACCACGGGCGATCGTGCACGTCCCGAGTGGTGTCCCAAAACTCTCGACGAAGAGTTCACATGTGTACCGTCCGATACATGCAAGGTGAATAAAGTCGATGATGGAATACATTGGAGATATGTAGGCTGTCCCAAGGTTGTTGTGCAGTGCCTTCAGGATATCCCCGACGAGGAAGGGTCTGGCCTTGATTTGAATGCCAGGAAAGAGACGAAGATGTTTGTATTGTGTGTTCTCAGCGGTCTCGCTGGCGATGAAACAGATGGGTCGGTGTATCCATTTCTCCTGAAGTTTGAGTAGGACATGCAAGCCGATATTTCGGTAAAACTCCAGATCGACGACAAACAGATCGATATCGTGTGCGTCGAGCACAGTGTCAAATTCATGCTTTGATGTCGCGGTCAGGACCGTATAGTCAGGCTCCTCAGAGAGTTGCCGTGACATCAAGGCACAATAGCCTGCCTGGCCAACCAATAACACGCTTCTTTCGGATGTACCCGCTGTTTTCATGTGTGCACCAGATCGAGTGAGAACTGCCGGATTGCGAAGTCTTTCAAGTTAATCAGTCCATCGTCACACAATCGTCATACAAGACGAGTGAGTGTGAAAAAGTCTTTAACTGTGGACATCTCCAACAACATCATATCCATCTGCCGTGCTTTTGCACCCTCCTGTGAGAAAGAGACGAGTGAAAAAAAAGGGGTGAAGGCGGATGTAGGGAGGCTTCAATTTTCGAGAAAAAGCAGCCCCTCCTTTTGCGAGTCCATGCGCAAGTCAAAAAGAGAATCAAACAGTCTTGTTGACAGTCAGCTCGTCTCCCTATATATAGTGTTGTCTTGCGACAGCAAAAAGGACCATAAAGAGGCACAAGTTTTGCCCTTTTTGCCGAACGTAACGTCGTCACATCAACCAAACTCTGGAAACACATAGAGGAGAAAGCTCGTGGTTAAGGTAGCCAAAAAGGCCAAGTCACGCGACAAACAACCCACACAAAAAGACATCAAACAGCCGGATCAATTTGTTGAGACGAGCACCAAAGGTGCGGAGTGGCTCAATGAAAACCGCAACGCCGTCATCGTCGTATGTTTGACAATCTTTGCTGTGGCATTGGGGATCTACACGTTCTTCTATTTTAATGATAGCTCCAAGCGTGAGGCCACGACCGCTCTCGGAGAGGCGTTGAAACTTTACAACGCTGAGGTCACCGAGAAAAAACCGACAGATGATAGTCAAAAGACTTTCAAAACGTCCAAAGAAAAGTTCACCGCGTCCATCACAGCCTTCGAGAAGGTGATCAAAAAGTACGGAAAGACACGCGCGGCTTTGATCGCACACCTGTTTACAGGCAACAGCTACATGCAGCTTTCCAAGTGCGACAAAGCGATCCCCCACTACAAAAAATTCAAGGCAGGTCTTTCCCCTGAGGATCCCATGTACTATCTTGGTGCCAATGGGCTCGCGTACTGTCTCGAATCCACGGGCAAAGCAAAAGAAGGTCTGAAGATCCTCGATAGTGTCCAAGAGAAAGGTCCTGCGTACACAAAGGCCTTCGCTCTGATGCGACTTGCTGAGTACTACCAACACAAAGGTAACAACAAGCAAGCACGCAAATACTACGAGAAACTCGCCAAAGACAAATCCAGCTTCCAAGCAGAAGCCAAAAAACGTCTCGCCGTCTTGCCCTGATCATCTTCCCCTCTCGCCTATCCATCCACATAGGACATTGGGGAACATCCCCCAACCTTTCCGGAGTACAATCGTGTACCAACGCCTCATATTGTTCCCCATCCTATTGGGTAGCCTGCTCGCTTTGGGCACAGGTTGTCCTTCCAAAGCGCGCGTCAAACAACGCCCCACATTTCGCTGTGATGCCCTCGGGATCGCACCCAAAAAGCGATTTCAGGTTGCCAACGGCGAATTTTTGGGAGGCTCTAGCACATCACTTCGTCGCCAACTGATCAAGCTCGCTTGGCGTCGCGCCATCGACCCATCCTTTGGGGCACGGCAGTTGACATGGCGACTCAATCCCGAAGAGACCGCACGGCCCGTCCTTGATCCAGAAGAAGGACACCTGTTTGTCGGCAACGAACAGCGCTTCTTCAGTAGCTTGTCTGCCAAAACAGGAAAGATCATTTGGTCCAAGCGCTTACAAGGACGTGTCGTCTCCGCCGCGACCTTCGACCAAGATCGCGTCTATGTCGGCACCACTAGCGGTCTGCTCTACGCGCTCTCGCGACAAACAGGTAAAGAGATCTGGAAGTACCAAGCCAAAGGCGAGATCCTCTCCTCCCCTGTCCTGATCCCCGAACGCGAAGACAAAGACAAAGAGATCCCCGCACAGCTCGCCTTCACAAGCAGCGACAACAAATTGCAAGTGCTCCAGGCAAAAGATGGTAAGTGGCTCTGGCAGGTCAAACACGATCCACCAGAACAGCTCACGATCCGCGGCCAAGCGCCCCCAACCTTGCACAATGGCATCCTCTACACGGGCTTCTCAGATGGGACAGTGATCGCGCTCCGCGTCGAAGACACACAACAACTGTGGAAGGTCTCCTTACGTGACAACGATCGCTTCCCCGACGTCGACTCACCGCTCACTTTCCACAAAGGCAAGGTGTTTGCAGCGTCTTACAACGGTGCGCTACACGCCATCGATGCCAAAACAGGCAAAAAGCTCTGGAAACACAAGCTCAAATTTGCCTCCAAGGTCGCGATCAAACACAACGAAGTCTTCGCAACCAACCCCGAAGGCGACATCGTCTCGCTCAACAAAGAGAGTGGAAAAGTCCGCTGGAAGAGCCACTTCAAACACGCAAAAAGCCTCGGCGCACCTGTCGTGTACAACAACAACCTCATCCTCGGCGATCGCAACGGGATGAAGATCCTGGACATCAAAAAACTCAACGCTCTGCGCACTTGCCTTCAGCAACACAAGAAGGTCTACAAATCCAGTGATCTTGAGCTTGAGAAGATCCAAAAACGCTACCAAAAATACACCACCGTACAAAAGATCCGCCTCGGACACGGTCTCGCCTCTCGGCCCATCGTCTCCTCGGGCATGATGTACGCCTTCACAAACGAAGGAAAACTCTACGCCTTTCGTCTCCAACGATAAAAAACCTCTTGTCCAACCTCCCCCAACTCCCAAACACATTGCTCCAAGACATCGCCCAACACGCCCACGATGATTACCCCAATGAATGCTGTGGTGTCTGGCTTCAACACGCTGATGGTCGGTGGTCCAGTCGACGCTTACACAACATCGCGGCACAAAAACAGCGGGCGTTCACGCTCGACCCTCTCGATATTCTCGACCTCCTGGAAGGTGAAGATCAGGGACGCTGGCGATGGCATGGAGTCTACCACTCTCACCCCGATCATCCCCCCTTCCTCTCGAACCAAGATCGGGCGCACTGGATCACAGCCCAGACCCCTTGGCTACCGGGGCGCCTTCAACTCATCGCAGGGGTCACAAATGGGCAATGTGACTTTGCCCTCTACATGTGGTCCGAAACGCAAAAGCAGTACGAATGTGTCCGCTTGATCAGGAACGTCATTTGCGATACATTGAGTACTGGAACCTAGCGACACAAAAGCAACGGTGAACAAATCATCTTCCCCTTCTGTTTTTGGTCCTTTTGCGAGACAAAGTGCATGAAGCCCTCACATACTGAGACATCACAAGAGCAGGGTTTACGCCCTACAACACAAGAGGCGCGTATTCCGGCAAGCGCAGAAGAGAGTCAACTCAAACGAACTGAAGCTCAATTGCGCTCCGTCCTCGAGATCAGTCGAACCCTCGCATCCACACACGAGCCTGAACGCCTTTTGTCCCTTGTCATGGACAAAATTACAGAGCTTATGGACGCAGATCGTTCTACCCTCTTTTTGGTGGATCACGATCGTGGTGAGCTATGGTCCAAGATTATCCAGGGCGAAGAGTTGATCCAGCTCCGGCTTCCTCTTGGACAAGGCGTCGCAGGTTGGGTCGCAGAGACAGGCGAGACCGTCAATGTCTCCAACGCTTATGACGACGATCGCTTCCACTCCAACATCGATAAACAGACGGGCTATGTCACGACATCGATGTTGACGATGCCCCTTCAAAATCAACTCAACGAGATCATCGGCGTCATCCAGGTCCTCAATAAAAAAGGAGAGCAGGCCTTCTCCAAAGAGGATGAGCTGTTGCTCATGGCCATCTCCGCACAAGCCGCGATCTTTCTGGAGAACGCTCAGCTCTACCACACCATCCTTCAAAAAAACACAGAGCTCTTAAGGACTTCGATGCGATTACAGCAGCGCAGCAAAGAGCTCGACATCCTCTACGAGATCGAACAACAGGTCAGTGACGCCTTTCATCTCGATGAGATGTTGATCCGTACCCTCTCCAAAGCTGTCGATCTGCTCAATTGTGAAGCTGGCTCCATCGCCTTAATCGATGAGCAGGGAGATTCGCTGACCTTTCGCTCAGTCCTCGGACAAAAATCCAACGAAGTCAAAACCCTGAAGATCCCAAAAGGAGAAGGGTTTATCGGCTGGAGCGCCAAGCACGGAGAAGCCCTCCTGTCCAACAATCCGCTGCTCGACAAGCGCTTTCGACATGATATCGCCGAAAAACTCGAATTTCCGTTGCGTTCTGTCCTATGTGTTCCGTTGATCTTCGACGACAAAAAGCACGGCGCGATCCAGCTGCTCAACAAAAAGCAAAAAAGTGGCTTTGCCGAAGACGATCTGAAGCTGCTTCGCTTGATCGGTTCACAGATCGGCCGGGCGATCAGCATCGGACGCCAGCGCGAAGAGCAAGTCAAACAAAACAGACTCGCGACGATCGGACAATTGCTCTCCGGCGTCCTACACGACCTGAAGACGCCAATGACCCTTATCTCCGGCTATGCGCAGATGCTGCAACATCCACAGAGCAAGGAGAACAGGGAGAAGCTCAGCCAATCGATCGAGACACAGATCGCACGTCTCAACCAGATGACACGAGAGGTTTTAGCCTTTGCACGGGGAGAATCGACACTGCTTGTGCGCAAGATCCATTTGAACAAGTTCATCTCGGAGATCGAGCAAGATCTCTTGCAAGAGTTTGATGGGTATGCGATCGAACTAGTAGTCTCTTCGAATTACTATGGAGAGGCTTACTTTGACGAGATCAAGATCCAGCGTTTGATCTTCAACCTCGCGAGAAACGCGAGACAGGCGATGTCCAAAGGTGGTGAGTTTAAGCTGACCTTTGAGCGCGAAGAAGATCTCCTCCACATCAGCTGTACTGACACAGGAAAAGGCATCCCGCTTGCGCTACAGGATCAGGTCTTCAAGTCCTTTGTTACGGGGCGTCAGGGCGGTAGTGGTTTGGGTCTCGCGATCGTCAAGAAGATCGTCGAGCAACACAACGGTGAGATTCGATTTGAGTCCCAACCAGGTGTTGGGACGACATTTATGGTGACACTTCCAGATGCCCTTACGCCAGGAAAACAGCTCCCCTCAGCAGCCTGAAACCCCTACTTTTTACGTGCTCGCCGTCTTCTACGCCTTCGTCTCCTGCGTCTTCGCCTCCGCCGTCTTCGATATCGCCTTCTCCGACGTCTTCGATAACGTCGTCGTCTTCTGCGTATTTTGCGTTTGACGATCGTCTTTTGTTGGATGACGATCTTTTTGCGCGGTACAGGTTTGGGGACGTGCCCGACGGTCATAAACATGCGAGCGTACTTATCGAGCGGTTTGACCCCCTTTTTGGTCGTAAGCCAGCCCGCCTGGAGCGGACTTTTCCCGATCAAAAACCGAACGTTGACCTGACAGTACTCACCTTCGCACTTTGCGCTCCAGCGTTTGAGACGGGCACGTGCTTTGAGCTTGTTTTTTGTAAGCGTTTTGTTCGTACGTACGAGCCAACGCTTGATAAACGACACGACGTCCTCGCCGTATGTGTTCTTAGCCTTTTTGACGCGCGCGATAGCTTGGCGCTCTGCAGGGCTGAACTTGGGCGCCGAGACCGAGGGTTTGGTTTTTCGTGGTGGGGGCTTCTTCTTTCGCTTACAACCGACGGAAAGTAGGAGAAAACAGCCCAACAAAGAGATGAATATGGAGCGTTGTATGTGTGCCGATCCAAAGAACAAGATCTTGACCTCCATCGTAAAAGAATCCGCGTTGACAGGAGTTTCAATTATCGCTACACTCCGAAACAGATCAAGTTGTGTGCTTGAAAAGTCACCTTTTCCAGTCGCTCCTAGCGATCCACAGCGGTAATGTTTGGAGGAGCGGACGAGACACAACAATCGCCGTGATGAATCTCAAGTTGGTCCAGAGCAATTCTACGCGTGAAGCGGAGGAGATCCATGTCTGATAAAAAAGAAGATTTTCAATCCTTTCAAATTGGGAACCTCACCCCTCCTCGCCCAATGGGAGGTCCCCCGATCGCTTCGACTCCAGCCCCGGCCCCTAGTCAACCAGTGGCTTCAGCGACACCAGAGGCGATGGATATCGCGCCCGAAGATCGCGTGTTCCCCAACATCGAGATCTTGATCGAAACAGAAGCACTCGAAGAGATCGGGCAAAAGATGGGCGCAACTTGTGACCAGCTTGACGAGATCGTCAACACACGCAGCGGACGTGCCAAGGTCGAAGCCCAAAAAGCACGACAAGCCTACGAAAGAACATTCGATCTGATCGATCATTTGATGCAATTGAAGCAAACAATGCTCCACGCTCAAAACGAAAATAGCCAATAAGAACAAGCAAATAGATTTCAGACAAAAAAAGTCCCAAAAAAACAGGAAACCTTTTTGTGTGTTTGCCGAAAACTGAATTGGGTTGGACGAGAACCCTTTGAATCAAAAAACAAACAAATGAGCAAACATCATTACACGCCCTATGGGAGGAAACGATGAAAGTTAATAACACTACCCCCGGACTTCGCATGAACATGCAGTCCACCACAACTATCCGTCAAACCAAAAACACCAGCTTCGGTTCCAAATTGGCACAAGGCCTCCAAGCAACTGCAAACGTTGTTGGTGGAGCAGCTTCCATGGCGATCCCCAACCTTCCAGGCGGAAACGTCATCAGCGCAGCACTCTCTGGTGCAAAAGGAAGCATTGGTTCCAGCAGCTCCGCGTTGACAGCAGGAAACGCAAACGCAGCACCCGTTGGTGCAGCAGGTAGCGGCGCAGGTAGCCTGACAACAGGTGGTGTGGGTACAGCACAAGGCGCACTCCCCGGCGTCGGTGGCGCAAACACAGGCGGCAGCTCCGTCGATGGTGCATTCGCACAGAGCAAAAAAATGTTTGAAATGCAAGCTGGATTCAACCTCCAGTTCCTCGACTTGCAAACCAAAATGCAAAACGAGTCTCGTCAATTCCAAACAATGTCCAACGTGATCAAAAACCGTTCGGATACTGCGAAAAACTCCATCCGTAACATCAACTAGTCCTTCCTAGTCGTTTTCCTCGCATGTATCTCCCCTTGCCTGACTCCCCATTCTTTGATACAACTCTATTACACAATTGTCTGGATGGTGCCGATGTTTCATCGGTGTCCATTTATTTCCTTCCTATGGCCTCCAAGTAAAGCAAGAGTGGTGTAAGATGAGCGCAGACGAAAGTTTGATTGGATTGGTAGAAGTCTCCAAACAAGAGGCTCAGATCCTTCTAGAAGCTGGTTACCTGTACATGGAGATGGGAGACTTTCAAGCGGCCCAAGAGATCTTCGAAGGTTGTGTATCGCTACTTCCACGTAGTGATGCTCCCTCTGTTGGATTGGGTAACTTGCTGGTCACACAAGGAAAACACCAAGAAGCCATCAAGGCTTACCAAAACGCCGTCAAGATCAGCCCCGAGTCAGCAACAGCGCATGCCTTTTTGGGCGAAGTGCTGATGCTTCAAGGGCAAACACAGCAGGGACAACAATCCCTACAAAAAGCGATCGAGCTGTCTCCTGAAGGTGCTCCCCCAGCAGAGCTGGCACAGTCCCTCCTGAAGGCCGCACAAGAAGGCGTTTTTTGAGGCTTGATGACAACAGCCAGTCATTCCAACTCAACGTCCACACCATAATCCCAAATCAACAGCGCAAGGATGCCGGTTTTGTGGGCGTTTCAATGAATTGAGAAGAACGATGAAGATACCCGGTGGAGGCTCACCATTTCACAACATCCGCCAACCCCAAAGCACGTCCAAAGCGAACAGCAGCAAGGGTGTGTCCAAGGGGAAAGGCAAAGGTAAAGCCGGCCAAGCAAGCCAAATCGCGGGCTCGTCTGCGACGAGTCTGCTCGATCAGGTCGAACAAGTCGACTCTCCGATTTACGACGTGATGGCACAAGAGTCGCAACGTTTCGAAAACGGTGAGGCCGATCTCGAAGAAGCAACACGAGCTGTTGTCTCGGCGATGCTCAAGCAACATCTGGGCAAAACAAACCTCCCAGAAAAAGCACTTGATGAGATCGCAAACACCGTCTCTTCATCGATCACTGGTGACAAAACACTCAGCGAACGACTAGAGCTTGCGCTCCGTCGCGTCGCGAAAAATGAAAAAAAGCGCACAGAGCAAAGTGACACGACATCAGCTCCATAAACTCTCCCAATCGTCGCTTTTTACAAAAGAAACACAGCGCGTCATCCCTTTGCATTGTGCTTTATTTCGTGTTATTCATAGTAGAGCATACTTTTGAAATAAAAGGACGCCCACTTATCCAAAACAATGGAGTCGCCAACGTACTCCTCGTACTCATCGTGGTAAATGCGAATGCCAAATATCCGCAAAACAAGCAAAACATCACGTCCCCGCTCCAACCAAGAGACCTCTTCAGAGCAAGGGACCAACAAAAACAAAGCAGATGTTGCGCAGATGACTCGCGATGAGTTGATCCATCAATTTCGCCCCTACGTGCGCAATATCGCACACAAGATAAGCAAAACACTCTCCAAAGACGTCGACTTCGAAGATCTGATAGGTTACGGCGAGCTCGGCCTTATCGAAGCCGCTGATCGCTTCGACCCAACCTTCAAGGTCAACTTCATGACCTTTGCTTACTACCGCATCCGGGGCGCGATTTACGACGGCTTGCGCGGCATGGGCTGGGTCTCACGCTCTCAATACGCAAAACTCCGCTATGAAGAGCGCGCAAACAACTACATCACGAGCGTCAACGAGCGAAACGCCTCCAGCCATAGCAGCTCACTCGGAGATGAAGTCGACCAGATCGGCGACGTGATCACAACTCTCGCCACGATCTACATCACATCTCTCGACGCATCCGAACACATCCAAGTCCAAACAGACAGCCCCGAGAGCGATCCCTATCACCAGGTCGAGCTGAAACAAGCCAAAGTCCTGATCCGAGAAGCCCTCACCCACCTCTCCGAGCAAGAACGCGAGCTCCTCCAGTACTACTACTACAAAGACTACACCCTCGAACAAGCCGGCAGCGAACTCGGACTCTCCAAATCTTGGGCCTCCCGACTTCACGCACGGGCGATCCAAAAATTGCAAAAGTACGTCAAAGAACTCGCCCCCGAAGGCATCAAAACATAAACGCGTTGTTTCGCAATAAAAACAAACAACTACAAAAAAAGATAGACCGCTCACAGAAAATCAGCAACTTTACTTTTGGTCCTGCCGAAACTAGTATCGTGAGTTGTCGATAAATACCATTTTACGAACATAGATCAGGAGCCAATACAATGAGTGATCCAATTTCCGGTGGTGGCGGAGCTGCTCTCAAAATCGCGATGCAGCAATTGCAACAAATGCAACAAACAAAGCCCCCTGTCGCTCAGCCAGGGCAACAAGGTGGTGGAGTCTCTTCTTTCCAGAAGACCATGCAAAACCACCAAACAAACCAGGCGCAAAAAGTCAATCAGGTCAACGATGTGCAAAAAGCAAATCAGGCCGGAAAGACCCGCTCCATTCGCAACATCGCGCAAAGCCAAAAGGTCCAGGCGACACAAAAAACTGACGCCACGCGCATGAACAAGCTCAACAACACCAAGTCCAACGCGCCCAAAGGCCTCTCTCGTATGATGGAAGGTCTCAGCAACCGCAAAAAGGACATGGACAAGCTGATCAAGCAAGTCCTCGCTGGCAAAAAAGGCTTCAACCAAAAAGAGCTCCTCGTTCTCCAATACAAAGTCTCCACCTTCTCCATGGAGATGGACCTCACCAGTAAAGTCGTCGAAAAGTCGACTGGTGGTGTCAAACAAGCGATGAACACCCAAGTCTAATCTCCCCCGCCTCTCCCTTTCCCAACTCACATCCCCTCTCCTCGTAAAATGGATGAGCCTTCACGCTCGCACAAGACAACTTCACGCCAAAGTCAACGACAGGCTCTTGCTTAAGCCTCCGGGCTATGCTATAGATCTCAACATCATTCTGGAGCTTGAACCCTATCTCCTTGTATGCCCCAAAACCCAGCGCGGATGGGAGTAATCGCCTTGAACCGACGTTACAATATTCTGTTAGCAGGTCTCCTTTCTTCTTTTCTCTTGCTCGCAGGTTGCTCAACAGAGATCCAACACAACCTGACAGAGAATCAAGCCAATAAGATCGTTGTATTGTTTGCGAAAGCCGGCATACAGGCAACCAAACAAAAAGATGCCTCAGGCCGAGAGGTCAAATGGACCATCGTCGTCGGCAGCTCGGACAAAGTCAAAGCCATCAAGCTGCTGCAACAACATAACATCCCCTCCAAAAAGGCTGCCGGTTTGAGCGAAACTTACAGCCAGACGGGAATGATCCCCACAGCCACACAAGAGCGTGCGCGCTTCTTGATGGCACAAGCCGGTGAGCTGACCAAAACATTCAAAGCCATTGGTGGTGTCCTCGACGCACGTGTCCACCTCGTCATCCCCGAAGACAAGATCCTCCGAACGCCCGGAGAAAAACCACCCGAAGCGCGCGCCTCCGTCTTCCTGAGTGTCAAAACAGGGCAATTCAAAAGCGCCGTCAACAAACGTCGCTGGTTTGCGGAACTTTCGCGAGATGCAAAGTCCCTCGTCAACGGTAGTATCGAGAAACTCAAAGCACAAAACATCAGCGTCGTCATTCGACCACACGTCGTCCCCGGCGAGAGTGCGACAGAGACCATCGGAAATGACCTCCAGACCTCCTCTGTCCTCTCCATCCGTGTCGACACCAAACACGCGATGCGACTCAAACTGATCCTTGGCGGAATGGTCCTCTTGCTCGTGCTCTTCATCTCCCTCTTTGTGTGGTTCTTTACACGCGCAACCTCCCTCAAAAACCAACTGCGCGCGCTCAACACAAACGCATTCAATTAACCCCTCCTGACCTCAAAGAGAGCCTTCCATGCAACAACTCCAACAGCTCTCCAACGAACACTCCATCCTCGTGCTCACCCTTCTCATCCTCGAAGGCGAACAAGATCTCGACATCTTGAGAATGTTCCCCGACGAGACAGCCGAACCTCTCTTACAAGCAGGTCAGGCGCTCAGTGAGATCGGCCCACGCAAACAAGTCCTCCCACAGCTGATCACAGAGCTGAAAAAGCGCCTGAAGCTCGCGAACAAAAGCACCACAGAGCACTTCTCCGCTGACTGGCTCGCCGAATTTTTACAACACGAGAGCCCCATCGCGATCAGCTGCGTCTTGCGCAATTTCCCTCGCCCGATCGCCAACCAGATCGCCAAAAACTTCCCCCCAACAGTCACACAATCGCTGCCCACCCAACCTGGCACCGTCGAACCAGAGATCCTCCGTGTGGTACAAGAAGCCTTCGAGGGCAAGGTCCCAGAGCTTCCCGAGTATGAACCAGAAGAGCTCAACCTCAGCGCGCTCAAAGCAGCCAAAGCAGAAGAGATCTATATGCTGATCCGAGAGATTGGCTTCGTCGAATTGGCCGTAGCGTTCCGCGGTGCAGGAAAAGGACCGTTGACAGAGCTCTGTCGTCGACTCGGTGCAGAAGAAGCCGAAAATCTCCTCAGCACGATCAAACGACTGCCCCCCTCTCCTTCAGACGAAGTGAAGGCCGCCCAAAGAAGTATCCGAGCCATCTCATTCACACATAGCTCACGCAGCGAGATCGTCGAAGAGGCAGGACTCAACCTTCTACACGCGGCGTTGCTTTCACTACCAGAGCGTGAGCGACAACTCATCGCATACCGCCTCCCAAAGCGCATCGGACAACGCCTCTTGTTGCCTGAATCGACCCCTATCGACGATCTTCAACGACTCAAGCTGCAACACCGCATCGCCAACACCCTACAATACCTCTCCGAAAAAGAACGCATCGCCCCATTCTGGAAACATATCGAGATCACCCTCCCCCCACTCCCCGAACCAGAGCCTGAAGAGGAAGAGTTTGGAGAGCTTACACCTGACGACGAAGAAACAGGAGACGCCCTCGACTGAACATCTCCCTCCACGAAAGTCCACTCTCCACACCATCATTTGCTTGTCCCTCTCAAAAGCTCATGAGGCGTTTGCCCCCTGTCTCCACGCGGCAATCCTATTCACTGTATGTGCGCAACGACATCTCCTCTACGCTGAGGGATGACAGTGACACGCAAACACGCTATAGTAGATAAGATCAGAGCTGAACCAACCAGGGATATCTTCCCTGTATCGATAACCCTCAGTATATGGAGCAAACTATGGCGGGCAATGTGATTAAGAAAGGAGGCGGTGGCGTCATCAAAAAAGGTGCCGGTGCAAATTACAGTTCGACAAACGCACCTGCGACCAGCCGACGCCCACAGCCACATCAACGCCCCCAACATCGCAACAGCGGTGGGGTTATCCAGCGCGATGAGCTTGAAGCGCGCAACCAATACCAGGGTATCATCCAGAAGGCATACGCAGAAGCCGAGATGATCAGGGGTCAAGCCGAAGAGTACAGACAAAAAGGTTACCAAGACGGCTACCAAGAAGGGTTCGAAGAGGGGAAGTCCCAAATCACCGAGACCTTGTTGCGACTCGAACAAAATTACAAACAGCGTCTGGCCCAGACGGAGCCCGACCTCGTTAGACTCTCCGTGCAAATCGCCGAGAAACTCATCGGCGCGCAACTACAAATGCAACCCGATCTCATCGTCCAAATCGTAGGCAAAGCGCTCACCGCAGTCCGCCACCAGAGAGAGATCTTCTTGCGCGTCAATCCCGCAGACTACGAAGTCCTCACACAACATAAACCCCAACTTCTCGACTACCTCTCACGTGCCCAAGACATCGACATCCGCTCGGACAGCAGCATCGCACAAGGTAGCTGCATCGTCGAATCCGAGATCGGCACCATCGAAGCCGTACTGGAAAAACAGCTCGTGGCTTTTGAGAACGCTCTTTTGGGATAAGACCGGATGAAAGAAAGGGTCCACCGCAGATGAGTCTTTTTTCGACAAACCAAGGTAACGGTTTCTCATCCTCTCTCCTCGATCTATCGAAGTATATCGACAAACTCGATCAAGTCTCCACCATCAAAAGCCGTGGTCGCGTCACCGAAGTCGTCGGTCTCGTGATCAAAGCTGTTGTCGGAGGCGTACGCGTCGGCGAAATGGTCATCATCAAGAACCACAATGCTCCCGACATCCGCGCCGAAGTGGTTGGCTTTCGCGATGAACAGGTCATGCTCATGCCGATCGGTGAAGCCATGGGGATCGGACCTGACTCTGAGGTCATCCCGACGGGAAAACCATTTACCATCAAGTGCGGTGATGAGTTACTTGGGCGCGTCCTCAACGGCGTCGGCGAACCGATGGTTGGAGGTCCCCTCCCGCGCGGCATGGATGACTGGGCTGTCGAACGCCCACCACCCGATCCAATGGAACGTAAACGTGTCCTCCATCACCTGCCCTTTGGTGTCCGCGCGATCGATGGACTCCTCACAGTCGGCGAAGGACAACGGGTTGGACTCTTCGCTGGTTCTGGGGTTGGTAAATCGACCCTCATGGGACAGATCGCACGTAACGCTTCTTCGGACGTCAACGTCATCTGCCTGATCGGAGAGCGGGGGCGTGAAGTCCTCGACTTCATCGAAGAATCTCTCGGAGAAGAAGGGATGGCGCGCTCGGTCCTCGTCGTCGCGACCTCGGACACCCCCTCTCTCGTCCGCTTGAAATCCGCCTTTGTATCAACAGCCATCGCCGAGTACTTTCGCGAAAAAGGCGCCAAGGTCCTGTTTATGATGGACTCCACGACGCGATTTGCACGTGCACAACGTGAGATCGGCCTCGCTGTCGGAGAGCCCCCAGCGCGGCAAGGGTATCCCCCCTCCGTCTTCGCCATGCTCCCACGCTTGCTCGAACGCACTGGAAACTCCGCAAACGGCTCGATCACGGCCTTGTACACCATCCTCGTCGCAGGTGGTGACATGGAAGAACCGATCGCCGATGAGGTGCGTGGTATTCTCGACGGACACATCATCCTCAACCGAGAGCTTGGCGCAAAAAACCACTGGCCTGCGATCGACATTCTCCCCTCACTCAGTCGGGTCATGAATGGACTCGAAACACTGAATGACCGACATAAACCAGCCGCTAAGAAGTTACGGCAGGTGCTCGCAGCTTACAAAAAGAACGAAGACCTTATCCTCCTCGGCGCTTACACACATGGCTCCGACCCCGAGACTGATTACGCCATCGACAAGATCGAAGAGTGCAACAGCTTCCTCAAGCAAGGTCTCTACGAAAAACCTGACTTCAACGAATCCATCGATCACCTCGCGAGTATCTTTGGATTGTAATTACATCACAAAATCGACGCCCCATCGTCACGGTGTGCATCTTTTTTGTCTCGACATCAAGAGGATTGGATATGGCAAAACCTAAATATCGGCTTCAAACGCTCCTCGAAATCCGAGAACGCACAGAAAAAGAAAAGAAGGATCAGCTCGCTGAAGCGAAAAAAATTCACCGACAAGAGCAACAAAAAGCGGAAGATCTCCGAAAAGAACATCAGGAGATGAAAGATCGTCGTGTTGCACAAGCGGAGGAGAACGCCCGCAAAGTGCAGTCCGGTGAGATGGGCATCGAAAAGTTCCTTGCAGCCGAACGTTACGTCAAAAGACTTGATCAAGAGATTGAAGATTTCAAGAGCGTGATCAAGGAACAAGACAAAAAAGTGATCTTCGCCGAGCAAGAAGTTGAATGGGCCACTGAGGAGCTGATCAAAGCAACACAGGAATATAAAGCCCTTGAAAAACATAAAGAAAAATGGGAAACTCTGTATAAAAAAGAAATGCAGGCCAAAGAAGAACTCAAACAGGAAGAGATCTCCATGGCCATGTTCCTTTTCCGCGACAAATAAACGTGTAGACGTGCAACGCCAACAAGGAGAATCGACATGAGTCGTGTTTCCAACCAACAATCACAACAGCCTGCTGTACAAAACCAAAAACCCCCCAAGGATCTCTCCAAAAACCAAAATGTTCAGCGCAAGGCCGGCGAAAACGCTTTCGCCAATCGCCTCAAGGGCAAAAATGAACAACCCAAACCCAAGCAACAAACGCTGAAGCAACCCACCGCCAAAGCCGGCACAGATGCTTCCACAGCGCTGCTCCAAAAACATGGTCAAATGGCGATGTCGAGACGCGGTGGCAAAACCACCGTCGCCGACCTACAAGCCAAACTCGAAGCTTTCCAAGGTGGCGAAGGAAAAGGCGCAAAACTCGACGGCGCAGCGATGGGCAAAGGCGACAAGATGCTCCTCGGCGACGGCGATAACACCCTCCAGGGTGATCTGCTCGGCCAACAAGGACAGAGCGGTGACATGAGCCAGATCGCTGGCCAACAAATGCTCGGACAAAACGGAATCGAAGCCGCACAAGGCACCTACCAGGTCCAAGGTGCCAAGATCCCCACTGCGATGCTCGACAAAATGGTTGAACACGCACGTGTCGGTGTCAACGCCACAGGCGCTCCCGAGTTCCAATTTGACCTCAAAGGCGATGTTCTCGGTGGGCTCAAAATGCGTATGTCTATGGATAATGGACAACTTAAAGCGATCTTTGTCGCTGAAAACCCCGAAGTCCGACGCCTCATCGATGGCAACATGCAAGATCTCAAGAAAGCCCTAGAAGATCGTGGAATCCATATCCGCGACCTCGAAGTACGCGACCCCAAAGAAGATCAACGCCAACGTCAGCGCGACCAACATAACAAAGATCGCGAACAAGCCTTCAGCCAAGACTAATCACCCTCTCCCCACTCCCTCAACGACAAAACACCTGAGCGTTAGCTTTCCTCCTCAAACGCTTTGATCCGCTCAAAGTAAATCTGCTTCCCTCTCAGCACGCCCTCAGAGCGAAACAAAAACCCACAGCCGCGCGCCTACAGACGGACAGGCACAGACAGTGTCGCCCAAGGAATGCGTCTGATCACTTTCCTCTTCTTCGAGCTCATCAACAAACGCAGACGATAGTGTAGCCAATGTGCGTTGATCGGATAAAAGTCGAGCTGTGTCCACGGCGCCTTCGACCACGCCTTGCTCCCCTTTGCAAAGGAACGACAGCGCTCCTTTTCGAGAGGCGGTGTCCACTCGTGCTTCGACTGTAGCGCGCGATACGATGAACCCTTTAAGCGCTCTCTCCACATGTAAATCATCCGCCCAAAGTGCTCTAGTACCTCGCGCTTTAAATGCACAGGAACCCCCTCCCAACGCTTCCATGACCACTGTGGAACTTCGCCATTTTCAGGTTGGATATTCTTGGCTTCAACAAGCCACGAGGCCCGGATATCCTCATGTATAGCGTGGAGCTTTAACCCCTGCACCTCCAATGAGATGTTCCGAAACTGCGTCCTTTGGTTGCGCCAGACATGTAGCTGTCGCCGAAAGTGGACAGTCGACGAAGGCGCACCGTACACCTTCTTGTACTGTCGCTGCATGGCTTTCACTTGTTTGGGGAGATGGGCACGACAGGACCACTCCACACGTACGAGCCCCCACTGATGGAAGGTCAACTCGTAACGACAGGGGTAGGGTGACGCCTGTGGCGTGTAGGCGAACATATGAACGCCCTCTGGGAGCTTCTTATCCAGGACTGGCTCCACTGCACGACACTGCCCCAACGACCACTCTCGACAGATGACACGCTGCGCTTGCCGGACAGAGCTTCCTGTTTGTAATCCCCGAAACAATGACAGCGCCCTGGGTTTTCGCCACAGGAGTTGCCTCGATGCGTGCTCAGGTGTCGTCTTCTTGTGTGGGCAACCTGACAAAAAAACACAGATCACGAGCAATAATGTAAAGCCACGTATGTGTCGCGTATTTATCAAATGAAGGCGCTCCTTTCCTTTGTCGTTCGATGTGAAAGGTGGCATGTGTTCGCGTTTGGTATATGATAGTCATCTGTTGAACAATGGTACAGTGCCACACAAGGAGACGGAGTGAGAATATGTTTTCGAAAGACGTGGATGAACACATCAAGCAAACAAACATCACCACACACGTACTGACCTCCTCGGATGGCGAAGTCCTCTGTGTCGATCACGATATCCACAAACGACTCGGACTTCAACTTCCATCCTGGCGAGGAAAACATCTCTCAGCATACATTCCGGGCTTTGGGACACAACAAGAGTGTGTACAGACGCTGCGAGAACGCGCAGAAGATATGCAAGAGAGTCCCCTCACAGGCGACACATCACACATCAAATTTACCGTCACGACGCTGTACCTCACACAGCGAGGTCTCCTTCACTTGTGGCAAAAAAAGCAACAACCACCTCCCTCAAAGATCCCCCCAGACGGAGAGTTTTTCTGGATTACACTCATCAGCCTCAAGTCGCTCTTTGAAACACAGCAGACAGAAGCAACATACAAACTACGTTCAACCATCGGTTCGATCATTGCGGGCTTTGCCCATGAAGTACGAAATCCCCTCTCCGCGATCTTGACCCTCGTGGAGGGGGTGATGATGCCTGACATGGAGAGCGACACACTGCGCGCGTTAGGCCGTATCCCCACGCTCGTCGAGCGTATCGAAGATCTCATCAAGATCGCGCTCTCGTACGGACGCCCCCGCTCTCCTCGCAGAGCATGGCACCAGCTAGGTGTCCTTCTTCAACAGTCCGCCGAGCTACTCAACCAAGCAGGTATCCAACTTCCTCAAGACAAACTCCCACAACAACACACCAATATCCCCGTCTTTGTCGATGGCGAACAGATCATCTCCGTCATGACCAACTTGCTCCAAAATGCGACGGAAGAAGCCGGTCATGATGGTGTCTCCGTACAAATCGATACCAACCCCAAAGCCACCCTCTCACGCTGGCAAGGTTCATTTATCGCGATCGATATCATCGACAAAGGGAAAGGGATCGATCCCTCCGTACAAGACACGCTCTTCGAACCATTTGTGACAACAAAGAGCAAGGGTACAGGACTCGGCCTTGCGATTGCCAGGGACATTGCGCGCCTCAACAGAGGCGATGTCGTGCTCCTTGAGAGCTCTAGAAACGGCTCTACGTTTCGCCTCTTGCTGCCGTCCTACCAGGATCAACAAGAAGAACAACTCCAGAGGCCATCGTGACACATCCAAATAGAAAGATCTTACTCGTCGAAGACAACGAAGATTTCGCATTTGGTCTCTCTCTCATTTTGCGCAAGCATGGCTTCTTCTCTTCCTTGTCCTCAACACTACAAGACGCCAAGGAGCAGTTGTCCAGAGAGGCGTTCGACATCATCTTGTTGGATCTGACACTGCCTGATGCGTCAGGTGTGGAGGTCGTCTCAGCGGTGAGGGAGTTGCAGCGAGATGCCGCGCTTTTGGTCTTGACAGGGCACGACAACGCAGAGCTCGCGGTGCACACGCTCCGGCTGGGTGCGCAAGACTACCTGACCAAGCCGATCTCCGAAAAAGACCTGCTCAAGTCCATCGAGTTAAATTACAAACAGGTCCACTCACGCAATCACGCTCGTGCGTACATCGAACACGCTTCGACGTATGTGATCGGCGACGCACCCGCTTGGCAAAACACCCTCTCCATGCTCAAAGCTGCAGCCGCCTCCCCAAAGACCACCGTCCTGCTCACAGGTGAGCCGGGCGTAGGAAAGGAAGTCGCCGCACAACTCCTCCACAAACAAAGCCACCGCAGCCGCAAACCAATGCTCGCGATCAACATGGCCTGTCTCCCCTCCTCGCTCCTCGAAGCTGAACTCTTTGGATACGAAGAGGGCGCATTTACAGGCGCTCGTGGCACCAAAAAAGGCGTCTTCGAGCAAGCGAATGGAGGCACACTCTTCCTCGACGAGATCGGTGAACTCCCCCTCGATCTACAGGCAAAAATGCTCCGCGTCCTCGAAGGAAAACCCTTTCGCCGTCTCGGTGGGGATACGGACGTCCAACCTGATGTAAGGCTCATCTCTGCGACCAACCGCTCTCTTCCAGAGCTCGTTGAGAAAGGACTCTTTCGCCAAGATCTCTACCACCGACTCAAGGTCCTGGAAATTCAGCTCCCTCCTCTTCGAGAGCGTGCTGGCGATATCGAAAAGCTCGCGCTTCACTTCCTAGTGCAGCTCGGCGCAGAGATGGGATACAAAGACACTGTGTTCTCAAACGACGCACTCCACATACTGCGAACCTACTCATGGCCCGGTAATGTCCGAGAGCTGCGCAATGTTGTCGAGCGAGCGCTCGTCCTCTCCCGTGGGCAACACATTCTCCCCATGCATTTGCCACAAGAACTCAAATCCCTCTCCCAACCTGCTGCATCTTACCAAGAGACTCCCCACAAAGAGGACACACCCGCTGCAAGAGAAAACACTCCCCGATTTGTGGTCACACTTACGGGAGGAAGATGATCTACGACTCGATACAGCCATGGCCCACTACATTGAGTTTGTTTTGGAGTTATGTGACGGAAACATCACACAGGCCGCAAAACGCCTGGGCATCACAAGGCAAACACTGCGCCGTCGACGACAACGCTCACACCAAGACCAAATGTGAATCTACTATTTTCGGTGCATATCAGATGAGCGAATGCTTCACCGCGGAGAAACTATGCGACCCATTTTAATGATCGATGATGAGAAAGATCTCTGTGATTCTTTAGCCCGCATCCTGAGGCGAGAATTTCCCAAGATCCCCATCCACAACATCACACAACCTGTAGAAGGTCTCTCATGGCTGGCCCAACATCAACCCTCCATGTTGATCACAGACCTGAGAATGCCTGAAGTCTCAGGTCTCGAGTTGATCACACAGGCGGCGAGTCGATGGGGAACGATTCCCACGATCATCATGACCGCGTTCGCCTCCCCAGAGCTCGATCAAATCCTCCATCTCGGCGCCATTCACTATCTACCGAAACCATTTCGCAGCCAAAAGCTCATCCAACTCGTCCGCCATGTCATCGAACACAACCCCTCGACGATTCAGACACCGACACACCACAGCCCATCGATGCTCATCGATATGATACAACTGCACGCCCTCGCCTGCTCGAATGGCACACTCAAGATCAACAACGCACAACATTCGGGGACCATTTGCTTCTCAAAAGGCCATATCGTCCACGCAGATGATGGGAGACAAACCGGCACCATCGCCTTCGAGAACATCCTCAAGTGGCGAAAACATCAATTCTCCTTTGTGGAAGGTGCAAAGTTCTATCAAGAGACGATCAAAACGTCGACTCCTGCGTTGCTATCAGATGCAATTATGACCCTCGACAAGCAAAAGCAAGAGGAAAACATCTCCCACCCCTTTCCGAAAGATCCTCCCTCATCACCCTTTTTTATCAGCCCTTCTTCAGCCGATTTGGAGGCCGCCTCCATCTCTTCCATCTCTGTCCATAACTTTGATCAGTCTCTCGATCGCCTCAAGGGATTGGGAGGATTTATCGGCGCGTACATCATCGATCTCAACAACAAACGCATCCTCGCCTCGCGAGGAAACGCAAAGTCTCGATGGGACATATCCATCCCAGATCAGTGCACTTTCTTCAACAAAAAGAGGAACGTACTCAAGCGACTTGGAGAATGTGGCTCGCTCGAAGAGATCACCGTGACCAGCGAAGTCACGTTCCAAATGTACCGCAACAGCAGCCAATACCCACATATCCTGTTCTTCTTGCTCTTGGAACGCGCGTCTACCAATCTCGCTTACGCGCGCCTCGTATTGCTTGAGACGGAAAAACAACTCGTGCTCGCAGCACACTGATACACGTGTACAAAAAGAAAGTATCACGCGTACTCGTGAGTCGGAAGTTCTTCTCGAAGAGAACACCCCGATCCTGTAAGTCTCTGAAATTGCGTGATCAGGCCCATTCGATTGACTTTTTTGGGATTCAATCTTTTCAGTAGCTTACGAGAACTTCCGACTCACGAGACGCGTAATAGAGCCGTGTTTTATGCTGTCAATGGGGGAGATACAATAAAGCCTCGCCATACAAGTCTACCAAAAGCGGCAGCACGCAATGTGTGAAGAGGAGAAAAGAAACGTTGGGGGGAAAGCACAACCAGAGCAGCAGAGAGGTTGTATGTGGATAGGGAGAGGATGGAGGGGATGGGGTAAAGACACTATATCATCGAAATGATGACGGTTGTCTTACAGTTGCAGGTCGTCGTCGATAGCAGCCAACTCGATACGCGCCATCGCGAGGTTTGCACGGCTACGATCAAGTGCCAAGTAAAGGAAGACGTTGATGTTGTTGTGCATCATGCGAATCAAGTGATACTGACCATCCAATGTAATCAGGATGTCCTCGATTTTGTCTTTCAGACCAAGTTTGTCACGAACATTCTTTTTTGCCCGAACAACTTCGGTGTTTCCCGCCGCAGCCAGATCCATATTGAGACCACCACCACCAGCGGTTCCCAAACACATTCCGGATTGAAAGTCGACCAGTGCTACACCAATTGCGCCGTTGATTTCCATTGCACGATTGAGACTTGCTTGAATGTTATTTGCCATCTTTCCTTCTCCTCATATGTGTCGAAAGTTTGCTCTCTTTTGAGCAGATTTTTGCCGGTTTGTTTGTGTTGGTTTGATTGTTTGTCGACATTTGCTGTCTGCCCCTGTCCATAGCAAAGGACGATCCAACTTCCCTCTTCTTTTTTTATCTTTTCTTTACAAGTACATAGAAAAACAGCATATAGCAAAGTGGATGATTTTTGACCAGGTGGATGATTTTGAACCAGATCGATCTGGATGATTTTTGACCAGTTTGATGGAGAAAGGTAAGATCGTGGATTGTAAGATGAGAGGAGAGAGGGAGTCAAAAAAGTCACAAAGAAAAAAGCCAGTGACTAAGCAGGTGTGACGAGTGAGGGATCGTAGTCTTCTGGCGCTTCGAAGCCCAAGAAGTAAAAGACAGTCGCAGCAACATGGCTGAGACCAGCGTCGTCGAGCTCGCTCAGTTGGTAGTCTTTGTGACCTTTGGGATCGAAGATATAGAACGGGACTGGGTTGAGGGAGTGGCTGGTCTTGATTTTGGGATTTCCGTTTTCGTCGCGTTTTGGCTGCCCCTGTTTGTCTCGCTCGAACATGTCATCGGAGTTACCATGATCAGCGGTAATTAGAGCGACACCACCGACTTCTTTGACCACTTTGAGCAGGCGAGCGAGGCAAAGATCGACACAAGCGACAGATTGGATTGCGGCCTGCATATTACCAGTATGACCGATCATATCGCCATTTGGATAATTGAGTCGTAGAAATTGGTAGGTGCCACTACGCAGCGCCTTGATCGTCTCATCTGTGATCTCAGCGGCTTTCATCCACGGTCTCTCTTCAAAGGGTACATCGTCACTGGGGATCTCGACGTATGCTTCGAGCTCTTCATTGAACTTTCCGCTCTTGTTCCCATTCCAGAAGTAGGTCACGTGACCGAACTTTTGGGTCTCACTGATCGCAAATTGGCGGACACCTTCGTGGCAGAGATATTCGCTCATGGTGCGTTCAATGTGAGGCGGCGAGACGAGGAAGCGTTGAGGAATGTGAAGATCTCCGTCATACTGCATCATCCCGACAAACAAAACATCAGGACGTGTGCCACGATCAAAGGGAGTAAAGTCCTCATCCTCAAAAGCCCGACACATCTCAATCGCGCGGTCTCCTCGAAAGTTAAACAGTACAACAGCGTCACCATCGACAACAGGTCCAACAGCCTCTCCGTCTTTGGCGATCACAAAAGAGGGTAAATACTGATCGTTAGCGTCTGGATACTCACGACGCAATGTCTCAATGGCGTCACGTGCAGAAGCAAATTGTCGCCCTTCACCTCGGACATGCAGCGCCCATCCTCGCTTGACCATCTCCCAATCCGCTTCGTAGCGGTCCATCGTAATCAACATCCGGCCCCCACCAGAGGCGAGCTGGTAATCGAAGCCTTCTTGAGCGTTGATCTCAGCAAATACGGCTTCGAGCTTGTCGATGTATTCAAGGGCTGAACGATCGGGCACATCTCGCCCATCAAGAAGCGCGTGGACACGTGCGCGTTTGACCCCTTCCTTGGCTGCTTGTCGCAACATGGCGTGCAGGTGTTTTTCATGACTGTGTACATTCCCGTCAGACAACAGACCGAGCAGATGGAGTGTGCTCTGCTTGTCTTTGCAATGTGCGGTGACGTTTTGCCAATTTCCGTCGAAGATGGCACCAGAGTCGATGGCTTCTTGGACGAGTCGCGCGCCTTGCGCAAAGACACGTCCTGCGCCGAGCGCGTTATGCCCGACTTCAGAGTTCCCCATATCGCCATCGGAAGGCATCCCAACGGCGGTACCATGTGCGCGAAGGGTTGTCCACATCCCTTGGGAGAGCGCGTCGAGTGTCGGTGTATGTGCGAGATGGACAGCGTCGCTCTCATCTCGTCGGCCTATCGCCACACCATCCATCACAACAAGCACGACAGGGCCTTGTGTTTGCTCTTCCTTTGTTCTTCGCTTTAGACGCATGTCAACACCTCATTCTATCAGTAGAATTCTGATCACCTTACGAGAAAATTCTCTTGCCATCGGAGCCGAAACTCGCGTATAACATAACACTTTGAAGTCTGCAAAGTACCAACCGACAAACGAACACACTTGAGCAACACCTCATCCATTACGGTGCCGGAAGGAAAGCGAATGACAAAGCCCACGGATACAGGCTATGAAGAACTGCTTACAAATTTGGAAAAGATGGAGCCCGGGCTCACCTCACAAACCGATGAGAACCACTTTGCGTCGGCGATCCAAAAACAAGCGATAGATACGATCATCGATGGTCTCTCCCATGATCATCCGGACGTCAGGATCGACGCAGCGGAGGCTCTTGGTCGCTTAAAGACCCGCGCAATGCCGGCGTTGACTCCATTAAAACAGATTGCAGAAGGTGACAGCGATGGGACAGTCCGCCAAGCCGCAGCCATCGCCTTGATCCAGATTGGGGGCGACGCGCTCCTCGCGGAGGTTACCAAAAACCTGGAAGATGACAACCCCGAAGTGATCGCACATGCAGCGGTTACATTGGGAAAAGTAGGTGATCCCAAGATCGTCCCCAACTTGCTGAAGGCTTTCCAAACAGACGATCAACTCGTGGGCTCTGCGATCGCCTGGGCCCTTGGTCAGCTCGCAGACTCACGTGCTCTGACGTGGTTGGCAGCCGCTCTCGAAAATGGCTTCGTCGCGGCAAACGCAGCAGAAGCTCTTGGGCGTATTGGTGACCCTGAAGCCATCCCCATTTTGATCGACAGTCTTTACAGTGACAACGAAGACACACGAGCGTATGCTGCCCGTGCGTTAGGCATGATCAAAGCTCCCGAAAACATCTCGGGGCTTCGTGCGACGACCTGGCTGCAGCGCAAAGAAGAGAGCATCGACGCACTCTGCGAGACCATGGAAAGTGATCCATCCAGAAAAGTCCGCATCTTCGCATCCATTGCCCTCTTTGAGCTTGGACACAAACAAGCTGGACAACAATTTATCAGCCTCGTCCGAGAAGGCTGACAACCTGTCCAAAAACACAAGCAGCTTCAGTCACCGGCCTCTTCTGCAGCTTGCCCCCCTTCATATGGGACGACCTGTACCTCTCCAGTCTCCGGCTCCTTCATCAACAACTCAACAGTGCGTTCGGCCTCATCGAGTTTTTGTGTCCCCAGACGACAGAGCCGAATCCCCTCTTCAAAGAGCGTCAATGATTCACTCAGAGGCCGTTCACCTCGCTCAAGCGCGCTGACAACATGCTCAAGTTGCGAGAAGATATGTTCGAAAGATGCGTCTTCTGTGGATGTTGACGCTTTGGCTTTGGTGGATGGTTTCTTTTTTGCCAACTGTTATGCTCCCAAAGCAAAATGAAATGAAATCACTCGGCTTCTTGTTAAAAGAACGGCCATTGTACGTATTTTGTCTTGAAGATCAACGACACCAACCGCATGATAGTGGTAGACACTGTCGATCGTATCCAAACGCCATCTCAACCAGTCAGGATATCTGGGTCACGATCTCCACGCTTTGACGACACGAAAGGCCCCTTTGATGAATCTTAAGAATTGGCTCTCTCGATACAGTCTGCTCTTCGCTCTGGGGCTCTTGGTAGCAGGTTGTCCAATGACACACTCCCCTACCAAGCAAATGAACACGCTCCCCAACCCCGACGTCAAAGTGTACTCCCTCCAGGTCGGTGCCAAAAAAAAGATCCCTCTGACAGACAACACCGCGCTGGTCTACCAATTTCATGTCCAGGTACAACAAGACGGTCTGTACGCATTTGAGACCTTTGGGGAATCCAATACGCTCTGTGCGCTGGTACGTACCCACAAGCAAACAGAGCACTTCTTGATCGTGCGAGATACAGGGGGAAAAGACGAAAACTGTCGCCTGATTTGGGCGTTCCCTCCAGGCAAACACCGTTTTAAAGTCCGCGTTGATGGCAGCGGTCACTTCTTCGCAAAGCTCAGCAAGATCAACTGGAAACGCCTCGAAAATAACACTCTCCCACAAGACAACAAGATCTTCTCAGGCACCCTCGAGGGCATTAAGGATCGCCATCGTTTTCGCTTCCACTTACGCTCTCCACGGCTGATCTACATCAAAGTCAAAGGCAAACACCAAATGCAATGTATGCTTCGCGCGGCCAGTGGAAAGTGGCTCTCAGAGCCGGGATTTCGCCAAAACTACGGTTCATGTGTCGTAGGACGTTGGTTGCAGCCTGGCGAATATCACTTTGAGCTGCGAAGTAACCAACCTCAAAATGCGTACAAGCTCTCCTTCCAGATGGTGAGGATGCAAGATCTACAAACAGGCCACATCCGCGAAGGATTTATCCAACGTGACATCTTCGACCTCTACCGTTTTCAATTGCGTGCAAACAGGCGACACCTGCTCCAAACACACGGGACGCAAGCGCTCCGATGCCAACTCGAAGATCAACTCGGACACGTTATCCAAACAGCACAGCTCGCCGAAGATGGAAAAAACTGTTTGCTCAGTGGGCAATTTCCTCCTGGACAATATTTCGTCCGTATCCAACTCCGTCGTGGGACAGGCGGTCATTACCTGATCAGCCTTCAGCAACAAACCTATACAGCGCTCCACCCCAACATGAAAAAGCAGATTGCCCCGAGCTTCCAGCAACATATGCAGCTCTATCGGATTCAAGTCAAAGAAGCGCGCCTCTACCAATTCTCTCTGCTTGGTCGCGCCATGCGTTGTGTCTTACACAGCTCAAAAAACAAAAAACCCTTCTTGATGGACCTGTCCAAAGACGATGGATGTATGATTTACGCCCACCTGCAGCGAGGCGTTTACTTCCTTCAGGCGTACCCAAAAACACGCCGAGAGAAACCATATAAGCTCGCGATGCTCGCGTATCGGCCTGCAAGTGGTCAACGCTTGAACAACACAACCCCCAGATTGATGGGGCCTTCCTACAGAGGATTTGTTCGCAACTTGCAGTTGGATGTCAAACACCCAGAGCTGACAGTCATCGAGACACACGGAAACATCGACACAAATTGCTCATTGTATGATAACAAAGGCAAACAGCTTTTATACGACGATGACGGGGGCAAGCGCTACAATTGCCGCATCACGCGTTACTTAAAGCCGGGCCGGTACCGCTTGAAGATCAAGGTAGGACGAATCCCTCGCGCTTCACGAGGCGGTGAGCGACTATTTTGGGTCCAACGCGTGACCAAAACGATCCCCTGGCTCGTACTTGGCCAGCCCGTCAAGGGCACACTCGCGAGCAAGGCCAAGCCTCAAACATACTTGCTCAAAGTCCCTCAAACAGGGATGTTTGGCATACGCACAACAGGTAGTACGGACACCAAGTGCTTTCTGCTCAATAACGACTGGAAGCAGATCGCGATGGACGACGACAGCGGCACCGATCGCAATTGCTTTATGACCTCAGTCCTCTCACCAGGTGTGTACCCTCTGCAAATCAAGATGTACCGCACGCCCGGACCATTTACCCTGCTCGTCGACTACCTACGTCCCAAGTTGATGGTCTCGGGGCAGCCGATACGAGACCTCCTCAAAGCGCCTAATTGGATGCACTTTTACCGCGTGGACATCAACACAAGAGGCCTCTACTCCTTACAGACAAAAGGCAACGTCGACACACAATGTACTCTCCTCAACGACCTCGGTAAAAAGGTCGCCCATAACGACGATGGCAAAACAGGCGACAAAAATTGCGCGCTGATGCTCAATCTCGAACGTGGAACCTACTACTTCCAAGTCAAACTGTTCCGCTCAAAGCGCAGTCGTTTACGGCGACAATTTGGATACCAAGCGCTGTTTGACAAGCTCACGCTCACCTCCGAAGTGCTCTCCGTTGGCAAGAACAAAGCCGCCCACCTGCCCCAGGGTGGGATCAAAGAGTTTTCATTTAAGATCCAAACATCCGGTCACTACAACATCGAAACTCGTGGACGAAACGCAGATCCGAAGTGTGTATTGATGGACCGCAAGACCCGAAAAATCATCACAAAAGACGATGACAGCGGCTTTGCTCGCAATTGTCGAATGAGACTCAACCTCTCCCCCGGCGAATACATCGTGCAGATACGCACGGCCTCCAACTCAAAGTACAGCACAGGCAAGTTTTCGATTGGGGTCCATCCCCACAAATAACCCCACACCCAATTTACCCATCCAACCCAACACAACCCAAGAGACATCAAGCGCCTCTCGTGTGGACTTTCTCTTTCAGTGTCGTGTACACTCATCTTTCGTTTGACGGCTCTATGAGCATATTTCCACTGCGATAAAAGACTGAAAACGTCGTACAGGAACACCATCGAAACTTTTTTCGGTGGACAAACCCAAAGAAGGATTATATCTTTTGATCGATAAAAAGGGCCACGAGCCACACAAGGCAGCCGGTTTCTTGCACCGGCCTGCCCAAGAGCTACGAAGCAAAAGTTGTCACTATAGCCCCGCGAGGCATGAGAAATGAGTTTTGCAGACCTGGGAAAACGCATCCTTCGTTCAGCACAAGAACACGGGAAGGCATTTTTGGGAGATTTAGAGCGGGATTTGCGTCGTGACACGCCAGACTGGACACAGGCGCGAAAAGATCTTCGATCACACCTCGGAGGCCTGCGACAAGACCTCGAAGGAGAGTTGCGTGTCTGGCTCGAAGAACAGATGCGTCAACAAGGTGGTTCGTGGCAAACCCTGTGGGGCCCCGATCCCGAAGTCGAACGCTCTTACAAACTCTTGGGATTGCCATACGGAACAGGCATCGACAAGGTCAAAGATCGTTGGAGAGATCTACTCAAAGATAGCCACCCAGACCGCTTTATGTCGGATCCAAAAGCCTACGATCAGGCGACACGCACAACCCAACATCTCACAGCTGCATATCACAGCATCGTCAAAGCGAATGAAGAAGGCCGAATCTGAATACTCACTCTTGAAACTGTCGACATCCCATCCGGAGGTGCTCAAGTAACATGCCGCTTTTAGGAAAGATCGAACCAGGAACGATTACAGAGCTCGTTGACTCTGCGGTACAAGCAGGCCAGGACGCCATCTTGCGCATCGAGGGACCCCAACACGTCGGAGAAATCCAGCTGGAAGCCGGCCAAGTTGTCCACGCAAGCCATCAACATACACAACTCCAAGAAACGCTCAACGCACTCTGTACAGTCGAAGAAGGCGAGTTTATGTTGTGTCGTGGAGATGAACACAACGCGAGCTCTTTGACCCCTTCGAATGTGCCTGTCTGGCTCCTCGACACCAACGAAGAGCGGCGCACCTCGCTGACACAAAGCCTCGCACAAAAAGGCTACTCTGTTGGGATGTTGCTTCACCTCGAAGATATGACGGCCCTTCTACAAGAGAGCAAACCCTCCCTCCTCTTGCTCGGCGAAGAGCTCGCCACAGAGCACGAACGAGCTCTGCTGACCTCCCTGCAACAACAACAGCACATGAATGTCCTGCTCGTGGGCACACCAAGGGATATCTCTCCACAGCTCGCCACCGCAACAAAAGGATGGCTTGAGTGGCCTGGCGCGACAGAGCAAATGGAGAGCATCATGAGGCGCTGGACGAGTCCTCACAGCCCTGCCCCCTCTCCACCACAGAGCGCACAAACCGCGCTTCAATTGCTATCACACCTCACTCCAACGATGGACCCACGACAACAACTGCGACTCAACCCCAACCCACCACGACAGCTCAAAGAGCACCCGCTCCCACAAGGCTGGCAACAATGGCTCTTCTCCTCGCCACACCAACGCTCAGTACAAGGCTGGCTACAAGACTTCCCTGGCCCCAACCGCATGGGTCACTTTGTCCTCCGAAGTCTCAAACAAAGTGGTATCCTACAAACAGCAAACATCCCACTCCCAGACAGCGCGACGGCCGAGACTCTCGGACACAACGTCTCTATAGAAGAAGTATCAGCCCTCGCCAGCTCCGACATCTCACAAGACGCCTTTGTCTTGCTCAAGGTGATCGTCTTTGGACTTCGTGGAAAACGGCGTGATGAGTGGATTAGCTCCCTTCAACAGATCTCACAAACACAATCATCTCGCATCCCCAGAGATCGCTCCGTGCAGATCCCACACATCCCCAAAGCAGAGCTCGCGCGCATCCCCCTTCGCAGTGACTCACTGCTCGTCGTGTACGGCGCACTCACAGAGAACGCTGTCGACTCGTTGCTCGAAAAAATTGGAACGAACCTCGCGAGCTTCCTGTTCTTTATCGACTTTGACAACCACGAAGAGCTCATCTACATCCGAGAGCTGCGTAAAAAACTCCTCTCTCGATACGCGCTCCCCGATCTCGTCATGGTCTCAGGCTCCGAAGGAAAAGATCCCGCGTTGATCAGCCAACAGCTCGAACTGCAAGGCGAATCTCTTTGGCACCCCATCGACACGTTCAACATCCGCACGAGCTACAAACTCTTGCGCATCCTCCTTCTGCGCACCGCCTCCTCCAAACGAAAGAAGAAATCCTAGACGGACGACAGCATGGCCTCGATCCTCATCGTCGACGACGAACCTAGCATCCGTTTGACTTTGCGGGAGTTCCTCAAAAATGAAGGACACTCTGTAGAGACGGCCTGTGACGTCCCAGAGGCGGAAGCAAAACTACAACAACACACCTTCGACGTTGTGGTGTGTGACATCATCTTGCCCAAAATTAATGGTGTCCGGCTGTTGCACCACCTCCACCAGCGCGCACCAGAGATCCAGGTGATCATGATCACAGGCTCCCCCAGCATCGAAACCGCAACGGAAGCTGTCCGCGCAGGTGCATATGACTACCTCTGCAAACCCATCCGTTCCAGCGAGATCTGTCGCGTCGTCAACGCCGCCGCACGTGAAAAACTCTGGAACGATGAAAAAAAACGCCTCGAAGAAGAAAACAAACAACACCAAGCCAAACTCGAACACCTCGTCCGTGAGCTGCGCACCGCGAATAAAGACCTAAAGGCATTCAACTACTCCGTCTCTCACGATCTACGCTCCCCTCTTCGTGCGATAGGTGGCCTCGCACAAATCCTCTACGAAACACACCAACAACAACTCCCAGATGACGCCAAACGACTCGTACAACTCATCACCCAAAATGCCGAACAAATGGAGCAGCTGATTCAAGCATTGCTGTCCTTCTCACGTCTCGGCCGAAAAGCCATCCACAAACAATCTGTCGACCCTCACGAGTTGATCCAGTCCTTTCTCAAAGACCTCCCCCACAACACCCCACAGAGCACCATTGAGCTCGATGACCTCCCCTCATGTCAGGCCGATCCAGCGCTCCTTACACAGGTCTTCTTCAACCTCATCAACAATGCGATCAAATTCTCCCAAAAAGAACCACACCCAAAAGTACGTATTTTCGGGAACACAAGCGAAAAAGAGCACGTCTACCACATCCGAGATAACGGCGTCGGTTTCGATATGCGCTACGCAGACAAATTGTTCGACGCTTTCCAAAGACTCCATCCTTCAGAGGACTATGAAGGAACAGGTGTTGGGCTCTCCATCGCACAGCGTATCGTCCAGCGTCATGGAGGACGTATTTGGGCAGAGTCGCAGCCAGGAGAAGGTGCGACCTTCTCATTCTCCCTACCTCTCTCCTGACCAACACCAACGGGCAAGACTGCATGGACACACACCACAATCCCCTCCCTTCTCTCACATGGGATATTGTCGCAGATGCTTTCTCCCTCTTGCACCCATCACAACAACCCACCGCCTTACATCGCTCGCTCCTCGACGCAGCTTATCTTCTCAGCCACGCATCCTATCTCGCGCTCTTGCTCCCCAACGAACATTTTCTCGCGGTCGTCGCCTCCAAAGGACAAAGCCATTCACAATCCCACCAACCACCACTCTCCCCAGAAGCAGCGTCCCTCTGCAAAGACACACTCCAACAACATTTTGAATCCTCACAAAACCACTCTCTCCCCAACCAGCAACTGCCCCCCTCTCACACAACTTGCCTTCCCTTTATCACCCCCCAGGGCCCCGGAGGTCTTTACATCGAACGACCTCTATCATCTCAACCACTCTCCACAAAACACACCAAAGCGCTCTGTAAACTTCTCGAACACGCGAAGTCCTCACTCTCCATTGTCTACACTTCCGTCAACTTGCGACAATTCGCGCACAAACTCCACCACCAACAAAAGCTCGAATCCATCGAAACACTCGCTGGTGGTGTGGCGCACGAGATCAACAACCCCATCCAAGGCATTTTGGGTTATACAGAGCTGCTCCAAGTCCACGCCCCACAAGACGAAAAAATCCAGCGCTACACGGAGGCGATCATCGACGAAACCAACCGCGTGACCAACACAGTTTATGCGCTGCTACACTTCGCACAAAACGACAACAACGCGTGCCAACTGACAAAGGTATCCGAGCTCATTCAATCGGCCTTTCGGCTTCTGCAAACGATCCTACGTCATGATCATATCCAAGTCGCGTTTGACATCCAACCCAAACTCCCCCCCGTTCAATGCAATTTCAATCAAATGCAACAAGTCATTATGAACCTGGTGAACAACGCTCGATATGCACTGAACTTGCGTTTTCCTCGACACGACGAGCACAAAAAGCTCAAAGTCCTCGCACGTGAAACCAACGAAAACACCATCCGCATCACCATCCAAGATTACGGTACAGGGATCCCTGAACACATTCAGGAACGGATCTTCGATCCATTTTTTACGACAAAAGAAAGGACACACTCCACAGGACTCGGCCTCTCAGTGAGTCATGGGATCATCCGTGATCACAGCGGCTCCCTGACAGTGGAAAGTCAAATCAACGAAGGCACACAAGTTCACATCGACCTACCTCCCTATAAGGACACCTAATCTTGTGTCACTCCCCTGGACAATCCACTGAACACACCTCAACATATTGACAAAGGCCGCAAAGAGAGCACATACAACCGTCCAAACGATATGTACACACCTGACACACGTACTCATCCATAGGAGAAAATGAATGCAGCCCCGAAACATTCGCCTGATTATCGGGATTTGTCTTTGCCTCTTCTCACTCTCAAGCTCGACCGCGTGGGCCAAGAAAACGATCAAACTGGTCCCCTCCACACAAAAAGACCCCCCTATCCGTGGCAAACATCTCGGTGTACGTATCGTCAAAAAAGGCGACTATACAGAGAGCTGGATTGTATGGGCATGGAACAAGCAAGGCTACGAAGTGTACGCGCTGTTTGTCATCACCAAGATCTTTTTGGGCACGCGCTTTGGTGTCATGCTGACTCTCCGCACCCCTGACGGAAAACTTCACCAACACATCAAGGACTACAAGAAAAAGGATCTGCGTCTCAAGAAGGGAACGTTTAGCCTACGAATCGGAGGAAAGCACCGTTTGGTCGGTACACCAAAGAAGGCGACGCTGGTCATCCAGTTCAAAAAGATGGGGGTGCGTTTGCGATTCAAGCGTCTGCTCAGTGGATTTCGCGTACAAAATGGCCCCATCTCTTTCGGCAAAGAACAATTTATTGGTCTGAGCTACGCCCCACGTACAAAGGTCAAAGGCACGATCCGTGTAGGTAAAAAGACAGTCCCATTCAAGGGGATTGGTTTCTCCGATCACTCTTGGCAGGACATTATGCCCCCCAAAATGTCTCGTCGTTGGTACGGAGGACGCGGGTTTAACAAAACCTACAGCGTGCTCGCGAGCCATCTCCAACCGGCAAAGGCATGGGGCCCCGAGCTCCCAGGACTGAAGATCGCCAAAGGCAACAAGTGGATTTACTCAGGAAGCGCGACTCAACTGCGCTACAAAGAGAGCCGCAAGCTGAAAGACAAAGTCACGGGCTACTACCCTCCACGGAAAGTCGAATATTGGGGAAAGATGAAAGATGGGCGCACATTCCACCTCAAGATCTTACACAAGACACTCTCCAATCGCCTCGATGTCTTGGCCCACTTTAACGCCATTTTGCGCTTCCTCGTACAGCGCTTCATCACCAAACCCTTCTTGCTTCGATATCGCTCAACGTTTATCCTGACATTCTACAAAGAAGGAAAGGTCGTCGAGCGAACCAAACTCAAAGGACGTTGTGAGTGGGTGTATATCAACCCGTAACTCCCACCAATGCACCAACACGCTCCACAAACGACCCCACCCAAATCGAGCTGTAAGGCTTTGTCTTACTCTATCGCACCAAGACAGGATGTCACATGACCCTTCGACGAATGGTACAATATCTCCTCTTCATAGCTTGCTTTTATGCCTTGGGCATCAACGGTTGTGGCTCCGGGCATGTCTGTAAAAATGATGTCTCCAACCTCACCATCGATCCAAACGGCAGCCCTTGCAGCGAGCGTTGTGAGTGTAACAACCAACTCTTCCATGGCTTCTGCAATGACCAAGGGGTGTGTGAGGCGTACACTCGAAAAGACTGTACAGAGCCAGGAGAGACGCAATCCTGCACCCTCCTCAAACCTGACATCAAAGAAGGCTGCGACCAAGGACAACAGACCTGTCAACCAGAAGAACTTACGCTCAAAAAGTGGGGCGATTGTCGCCCCATCACTCGTACACAAGCCGAAAATACACCAGAGCTCTGCTTTGACGCGCTGGACAATGACTGTGACGGTAAATTCGACAAGTTCGATGAAGATTGTGCGAGCTTTTGCCAACCCGATACGACAAGACCCTGTTACTCAGGGCCTGACAGCGCTCGCAACAAAGGGATCTGTAAGCTCGGAACACAGACATGCAACAAGGATGGGAAGGGATATGGTCCCTGCCAGGATGAGATCCTGCCCAAGCAAGAAGAGTGCAACGGAGAAGACGACGACTGTGATGGTCAGGTCGACGAAAATCCAGAGGGATGTAAATGTGACAAGGCCGGAGAAACAGGACCGTGCTACGGTGGCCCTGCAGACACCCTCAACAAAGGGATCTGCACTTCTGGTTTGCGCACATGTGTACAACAAAAAGAAGGGTTGCTCTGGGGACCTTGCTCAGGTGACATCACACCGCAAGTAGAAAACTGCGATGGGATCGACAATGACTGTAATGACAAAGTCGACGACGCCAAACAATGCAATCCATGTGGTCTACCAGGGACAACACAACCTTGCTTCACTGGTAAACTCCACCAACGCAACAGAGGGATCTGCAGGGATGGTACCCAAACTTGCGGCGCAGATGGTCTTTGGAGCAAGTGCACACAGCAAGTCCTTCCAGACGCACAACACCTCGATACTGGGACCTCCTGTGATCCAACAGCCTTTGACAGCTCTTGTGAGGAGGTCAAGTGCGATGGACAAGACAACGACTGCGACGGTATCGTCGATGAGACCTGTCCACTGAGAGCATGTGACACAGACGCCGATTGCCAACTCATCCCAAGCTCCAAAGGCGTGTTCACCTGCCAACTCAACCGCTGCGTCCCCAAGACATAACGAGCTCAACAACCCAACAGAAAGATTCACCCCCTCTTCACACTCCTTTCATGTCTTCGCGCCAAAAAGTACACGCACCGATATCCGCACAAAACTGTTCAAAAAAAGATGACGAAAATCAGTGACAATAACGGGTGTACATATCAGCTTTCTAAAGCGTATACTTTGAAAGATAAGAGCATGCTCCCTAACGTTTCAGATAGGACAACACACATGGACAACATCTCAACTCCCCCTCCGCAAAGCTCGCTTTTTTCGAAGCGTATGACGATCGTTGCGGCATTGTATATCGCCTTTTTGGTCACATTGATCGTCCTCGCGGACAAAGGCATCCTGCGTGTCTGGTTGCTCAAACTACAGACCTTCCCATACTTCGATAAAATCGGACACTTCCTCTTGCTGGGGACGGCGTCATTGTTCGTCAATCTCGCCTTGCGTTGTCGTCAGTTCAAGATCGGCTCACGCCCGTTTTTGCTCGGCAGCGCGATCGTTGCGGTCCTGATCACTCTTGAAGAGTGCTCACAGATCTTCTTTGTGTTCCGAGGATTTGAATGGAGTGATATGTTCTCCAACTGGCTCGGGATTTTTGTCTTTGGCCAGATCGCGTTGCGCCTCTCTCCCCCTCCCCAGCAAGAAGAGAGCGCCTGAACGAATCCGCTCCGCAGCATCCACGCGACCCCTCGATACCTTCGCACCAAACAGAACAAGATCCTACGACCTCGCCGATGATAGCGCTCTCTTTTGTACTTGACATGAGGTCCAATTCGTAGTCCACTGCGCCAAAAATGAACGCTCACATCAGCTCTTTTCATAAGGAGATCACGATGAAATTAGGTTTTTTAGGTTTGGGTATCATGGGCACAGGGATGGCACACAACCTGTTGAAAGCAGGTTTTTCTCTGACAGTGTACAATCGCACAGCCTCAAAGTGTGCTCCCTTCGTCGAAGCAGGTGCGACACAAGCAGATACAGCCGCAGATGTCGTCCGTGCATCGGATATCACCTTCGCGATCGTCTCGGACCCAGAAGCGTCACGTGCGCTGTGTTTCTCTGAAAACGGCGTCCTCGACGGCATCAGTGAGGGAAAAGGCTACGTCGATATGTCGACCATTAACGCTGAGACCTCCAAAGAGATCGGCGAGGCGCTCACAGCAAAGGGGGGTCGATACCTGGAGGCTCCAGTCTCTGGAAGTAAAAAGCCTGCAGCCGACGGAACCTTGATCATCCTCGCAGGGGGTGACAAGTCCTTGTACGACGAAGCGGAGAAGGCTTTTGAGGCGATGGGCAAAAAGGCCCTCTACCTCGGAGAGGTCGGAAATGGCGCAAACATGAAACTCGTCGTCAACATGATCATGGGCGCGATGATGGCAGGGTTCTGTGAGGGCATGTCGCTCGCGGAAAAGGCAGGCCTTTCAACAACAGACCTTCTTGACGTGCTCGATGCAGGTGCGATGTCCAACCCGATGTTCCGCATCAAAGGACCACTCATCCAACAGGAGTCCTTTGGAGTGGCCTTTCCACTCAAACACATGCAGAAAGACATGCGCCTCGCGATCGCCTTAGGTGATCAGGTCGCCCAACCACTGTCCACCTGTGCGTCTGCCAATGAATCATTCAAGAAAGCCCGCGCGCTCGGCGCAGCAGATGAAGACTTTAGTGCCGTCTCGAAGGCCATCAAGACCTCCTGAAACTCTTCCTCCTCTCCCACATCCCCTCTCAGTGCAACTTCTACGGAAGTAGTACACCTGCGCGCAAAATCAACGACCAATCATGGCGGTAGAACGTCGTCAAGTCCGCACCTCTCTTGAGTTTGCTCACACCATCGTTGACCGCAATAGGAAGCTGAAACCCAAGTGAGACCTCAACGAGATTCATCAAGGTCGTGCGTGCGCCAATCGTCAACGTCACCCCACCTGTCGGGTCTTGCGTTGCGCCACTCGTGATATCTCCAGCGGTCTGTGTCAATTCGTGATTACCACCGATCTCGATGATCGCCTCGATCAGGCGATTGCCGAGAATGTTATACGCTCCATACAGCTCCCAAGTCAGAATGGCCTCTACGTGGGGACTTTCGTATAGGTTTGCGTAATCACACGCGACGATGATATTACCGAGGATATGGGCTCCGACGGTCACAGGGCCGACTTTCTGGGCGTACGCAACACCTGGCCCTAACATCAAGTAACGGATGGGCATCAACTTGAAGCCCGTCTCCGCCCGATAGAAGTTGTAATTCGTCCGACGAGCCAAGATCTCCGCCCGTTTACCACCGAGTGTGTTGAGCAAACTCGTGGGCATGGTGACCTCAAGACCGACGGCCAGATAACTGTTTGTGTCTCTTTTGTTGAGGGCTTTCCAACGAAATTGGAAGTTCATGTCCCCAAGCATAAAGGTCGACTTCTCCGCGGTCGCACCAAAGACAGTGTCCGTCGATGTGGCCTGCCCAAAAGGCAATCTCATCCGAAAACCAAACCCTTCATCGCCGTACTCATACACCAGCGAAAAGGCTGCAGAGAAGTGCTCTTGCGAGGTCGCGTTTCCGCTCTCACGGGCGATGCTCCCAAGCCCCACATCGAGATGGACCCGTGAGTTGGCCACAGGAGTCACTGCGACGATCGGATCAGAGATGTCAGGTCGATCGTATTTCTTCTTGGCTTCAACTGGGAACGTGAAAAAAAACATGATGAGAATCAAAGCATAACGTACAAAATGCATCCCAACCTCCATGTCCATAAGCGCATATTTGGATGTAGAATAAGAAAGATCTTTGAAGATCGAGCGCATGTTGCCATACTTGCCACCTCTTTACAACGGCTAAGAGCAAAGCTAGAGTAGCGAAAACAATTTGTGCTGAACACACAACGAGCATTCCTCTTGTAGACGCATACCATTCGCAAGGACAATACACTTGTATGACAGACTCAAAGGAACCGAAAAACCGAAAGGCCCAAAAAATAGGCAGAGTGTGGGCCCCTGTCCCCTCAAAGAACCAGCGCACATCCTCACATGAAGATGATGGGGCAACCGTACTACACGAGATATCATCCTCTGTACCACTGCATCTGCAAGATGATCTCCCCACAGAGTTCCAGTTAGACGAAGGGTTCGAAGGAAACCCAAACGCACAGGCCAAGGTCCACTCCTACAATCTAGATGATGAAGATGAGTGGCCAGTCAGCTCATCAGAGGAGTGGTCAGCCTCTCCTTCTCTCGACAGCGACGGCCCCACAAACCCACATATGGTTATCGGTCCCCACCAAGCGGCAGCAGATATCGCCCAAAGAACAACGCCTCCAGGGCTGCAGTTTCACCCAGTGGCCGACACGACCAACGAAGATCCCTTTGAGGATGATAGCCCAACACAGCTCAACATCGGCTCCCTTGCGCCCTCAGAAGAACCCACAGACCTCCACGCCATCCCTGCACAGTTACCATCAAATGCACCGATTCTTTCGACGCCAACAGGCCGCATGAAAGCCCTCAAGCCGCTCACCTCCGATCCCTTTCAGTACAACACCTCTTCCCCTCTCAGCAAGCGACAAAGCCAGCCGCTCGAATCCAAACACGTCCCAGCACAGAGTCCACAAAACGACCAGATCGCGAGCGCATCGACTGCTTTGTACGAGCAATTGGGGGACAAAGTCGCCCCACTCAGCAAACTCGTCCTACTCAAAGGGGCAAAAGCCCAAGACCAGGAGGTCCTCCTTGTCGAGTCTCTGATCACCATGGGACGAGATCAACACAACACCATCACAGTCAATGATCCACTCGTAAGCCGACAGCAACTGCATATTCACCGCGGCAGCCGAGAGTACACGATCGAGGATCTCCAACAGGGAAATGGCACCATCCTCAACACAAAGCGGCTCACAGGTCGCGCCACGCTCAAAGATGGCGACACCATCCAAATTGGACAGACCATTTACCAGTTTAAACGCCTCGAACAGCACACCTCACAGGGCAACTTTAAATATATCCTCGCGACTTTCGTGCTTGTCCTGCTCATCGCCGGAGGTGTCTTCTTTGTAAGCCAGCGCCCCTCACAACAGTACAGCCACCTAGAGAAGGAGACACAGGCGCATATCAAGCAGGGCTTGCAACACCTACAAAAATCCAAGTGGAGAAAGGCGATCTTTGAGTTTCGCCTGGCCCAAAAGAAGTCGCCAAAGAGCCAGCAAGTCGCAAGCCTCCTCGAAAACGCGCTCAAAGAAGCGCGTGTGGCCATGCTTTTGCGCAAAGCCCGCCTCCTGCACGATAAAAAAAGATGGAAAGAGTGTCTCGCCACCCTCCAAAAAGCCGAAGCGAACCTCGCAACAGGAAGCATCCACGCTGAGCAGGTGTGGAGTCTCGCCTTGCATACAAAGCGAAAATTGCGCAAGAGGCTTCCAAAAATCTCCACACTCCCTCCAACTCATCGCCCACAAGTCGTCAACAAGCCACATCATCCTGCACCAATACAACGTCCGAGAGTACGTTTGAGCGCTCCCAACAAAGAGCCGGTGCCATCAGACGCAGGCGTACAAGAAGAACCACCACCACCTCCACCGACCCCACTCGAATTGGCACGATACGCCTACCACGCAGGTGCGCTCAAACGAGCGAAGGCGCTCTTTCAAAAGGCCAATCAAACACACACCCTCACCCATCTCAAACAATTTACGTTCTCTTTTCGAGAAGGCCGGAATGCCCACAACACCAGGAACTCAAGCGTCGCCATTCAACTCCTGATGCGCGCGCTCAAGCTCGACAAGGAAATAGGAGGTGGCGCGGGCGTGTTTTCCAAACAGATAAAGGCCATGCTCGCCAATATGTACGCCTTTGAAGGGCTTCAAGCGAAGGTGCTCAAGCAACCTAAAACAGCCTTGCAAAACTTCCGCAAGGCACTACTTTACAACCCAAAGCACCTTTTGAGTCTCCAACAACTTGCGGGCATGCAACCCGACAAACGCAAGTAGATTCCACACAACACCGCACAGCGAAGAAAACAAAGAACACCATGCCAGTGTACGGACTGACCCAAGACCTACTCTTTCCTCCACCCGAGCTCGCCGAAGAAGATGGGCTGCTTGCGGTCGGCGGCGATCTACGTCCTGAGCGACTTTTGCTCGCTTACAGCGACGGCATCTTCCCTTGGTACAACGAAGACTCTCCCATCTTATGGTTCTCCCCCAATCCTCGCATGATGCTTCATCCGTCGGAGCTACGAGTCAATCGCAGCCTGCGCAAAGCGTTACGCAAACACGATTATGAGCTGCGTTTTGATACACACTTTCGCGAAGTCATCGAGGCATGTGCAGAGACACCGCGAGAGGGACAAGACGGGACCTGGATCACCTCGGATATGTTGGAAGCTTACTGCGAACTTTTCGACCTCGGCTTCGCTCACTGTATAGAAGCATGGCAGGACGATCGCCTTGTCGGTGGTGTATACGGCGTTTCCCTTGGAAGAGGTTTCTTTGGTGAGTCGATGTTTGCCCACGCCTCCAATGCTTCCAAGATAGCCTTTGTCGCCTTGACAAGGCAGCTTGAACGTTGGTCCTTTTGCTTGATTGACTGCCAAGTCTATACACCACATCTCGCCCACTTTGGCGCAACAGAGCGCCCACGCGCTGAATTTTTACAGACACTCAAAGCAGCTCTTCGCCATGACACCCATCGTGGTCCATGGCAGCTTGACGCCGATCTCACCCACACCCCCTACGGGCAAACGATCACATCATGAGACCCTTACAAAGGAGATGTCCATGAAACTCTCACTGACTCTACCACTGTCTGCGTTGTTACTCTTCTCTTTATCCCAACACGCAGGAGCACAAGACCACCTCAGCTCGACGATGACACAGCCACCAACAGTCCGCTACGTCAAGCTGACTGTGAAATCGCTCAAACTGTGGCCTGTCAAAGTATCGGGAAAGTGTTGGGATCCTTGCTTTGGCAAGCGTTACCCCATGCCCACTCGTGACAGCAACAAAAAATATACGGACTACTTCAAACACAAGACATTCCAACAAGCCTGCTCAGGTCGCAAAGCTCCGGACCCATATGTCCAAATCAAAATCGGACGATACGAGGTCTTCACCACAGCCAAACAAAACAACCAATGCCAAAGCAGATTCAACGTCGGACATGTCTTTCGAGTGGGTCAAAATGACGCCCTCAATGTCTCCGTTTACGATCACGATACAGTCTTGAACAAGCACGATATCATCGGCAAATGGAAAGGTTCAGTGCTCCCCCCTCAGCTCCTCGCAGGGGGCACCTTTACGCTCAAGCGTTTTGGGCAGGTTGAAGAGCTCGTCCTGGAATCCACCCCCATCACCTCCCCTGCTCCGAGCTGCGAAGGTGTGTATCAAGTTCGTATCGCTGAATATAATGTCAACGCAAAGAAGGAAAACGGTAAGTCTTGGGATCGTGGTCTCAAAAGATTCAGCAGGCCAGACGTGCTCATCGAGCTCAAGATCGGCAACAACACCCTCACAACACCAAAGATCCAGGACAAAACGCAGTTTGTCTTCTTGTCAGGGCAAAAGACCATCCCCATCAAAAAGCGTTCATCAGTGTCACTGACTGTCTACGACAAGGATATGTTTGGACGCAAAGAGACCATTGGACAAACTGCGATGGTCGATGTTTGCAAAATGATCAACGCCAAAGGACTGTATACATTCACGTCATTTGGGCAGGTCAACAAGGTTGTGATTTTGTTTCGGAAGATGAAGTGATGGGGTAAGGGGACACTGAGGCGAGGGGAAAAGAGGACAACGCCGTCAGCGGCGCAGGATGATAAAGACGAGCAACAGGACCAGAATCACCATCACACTGACCAAGCCAAAGATCAGGCGATTTTTGGAATCATCACTTTCATTTGTGGGAGTCAAACCTGGATCGGGATCCGCGGAGTGAATGTTCATTTGGGATTTTGCGTTATCTGCGCCAGGTCCATCCTGACTTTTGATCAGGTTTTGGATCTCATCAGAAGAGAATTGCAATGTACCAAAGACATTGCGGACTTTCTTTTGCCCCTGTGGTTGTTGGGGAGCCGTATCCAACGTCGGTGTAAACGCGGGGATCTCGCCGGCAGAGGTGAATGTGATCTTGTATTTTCCAAGCTGGATCTCGTCTCCGTCCTTCAGCAGACGCTCTTCGACTTGATCTCCGTTGACAAAGGTACCGTTGCTACTTCCGTTATCAACCGCGTAAAAGTGATCGTTGCGAAAGAGGACCTTTGTGTGACAACGGGAAACACCAATGTTGTCGATAAAGAGGTCGTTATCAGGATCGCGTCCGATGGTAAACTCTGACTTGTTGATCGCGATACGCTTGAGTTCTCGGTCACGTAATTTCAAAATAAGTTCGGGCATTGTCCTTCCCTCGTAAAGTTTTCTCAAGTTATAGGGATTACAAAACCACAGGTCAAGCGTCCCCGAAAAAAACGACGGTCAGAGAGACCTACGACTTGAGCAGAAGTGAAGAAAAATTCAGTCGAAAAGAGAAGTCCAACTCATCCTTGAGCTTTATCACACCGAGAGGAGCGCGAAAAGGCGTGATCCCCAAGTCCTTGTGTGAGAGTCGCATCTTACCATGGAGCAGCTCACCTTCTCTCTCTGCAGAGAAAGTGATGGGTGCTTGTCGTCCACCAAGCTGAAGCTCTCCAGCGACCTGTACTCTTGTTTCAGAGTTCCAATTTGCCCGTCCCGAGAAACGGATATCAGAAGGCAGGTGTTTGCGTATGTTATTTTGGATGTCTCGCTTGTCTTTGTCTTTGAGGTTTTCTGGCGTGAGCACCTCAAAGTGATCTTTGGGGATATGCAAAGAGACGCTCGCATGACCGTCCTCCTCCGCTGTGATCTCCAACGAAAATGACTTCATATCGAGCAACAAATCGTGCCCAACGGCAGAGAGTAAACCAGATTTCCAGGTGTGAAGATGTAACCATCCGTCATCCTGACCCAACGTCCACGTTCCAGCTTGAAATCCTGTATGCTCAGACATCTCTTTCACCTTTCCCACAGATGCATTCGGTAGACGGAAGTCCTGTGTCAAAAGTTACACACACAGACTCCCGGTTAAGCAAAAACAACATACTAGCGAAAGATATTCCACACAAGCGAAACTTGCACAAAGCCCCCTCGAAAAGATGATAACATGTGAAAAAGACAACAAGACTTTTCGATGAACGTGTATCTTCAGGCAATTGCGATGTGTGACAGGAAGAACAGACCGAGAGATTCGTTTACAGACCTATGTGATTGTATCGTTCAAGGACGAAATAGCTAAGGAATACACGCTTGGGTCCGAGAGCAGCGTAAGCTTTACCGAGAAACAGGTCGTTGTTATCGGGATCGACCTGAACGAGGTAATCACGCAGCACATTGGCGGGCTCATGAGGGGGATTTTCTGGACCTCTGGAGTAATCGATCAAGAGGGCCTGCGGATGCATATTATCAGGACCATGTGGTCGGCCTGGTGTGACGAGATAGTAGCCAAACTTCTTGGGCGCAAATTCGTTGGGGAGCGCCAAAAAGGGATCGTATGTCGCGTTCTGGCGGACCTGCACATTGTACCCAAAGAGCTCGTGTGGGTCGGTATCTTCTGTTCTAAAAAATCCTTTTCGGAACTTTCGAATCCCCATCAGACGCGTCACTTTACGTGTATTGCAACCGCGAAACTCCCAGCCTACAAGGTCTTCGATGTCAGGCATCTGACCACGTGCGAAGACGTTATCAAGCTCCACCAAAGGCATCTCAACAAGGCGCTTAAAAGTGAAGTAACGATACCGAATGCCTCGGGCAAACGAGGTGTGTTTTTCCTGTTCATGTGTGACTTGCTGTGTCATCTCGTCATTCTCCTCTGCTTCAAGGCGCGTAACGTTCGGCCATACGTAAGGCCGCTCGTCGTGAAAATCCCATGATGGTCTCTTGTGGGTTGTTGACACTGCCGGTCGGGAAGATGCTCGAATCACACACATAAAGATCTCTCACTTCGTGTGTCTCGCACCAACTATCGACAACAGAGTTCCTGGCTCTCCCGCCCATTCGACAGGTACCAAAGACGTGGTTCCCAACGTACTCAAAGCTGTTGGCTTTAAAGCGCTTTTTGAGAAAAATTTCGCTCTCTTCGGGCCGCTTCATCACCCACGGCGCGCCATAACAGCCGGGATACACCTCTTTTGCGCCCGCAGCGAACAAAGCATCGACGCAAGCCTTTAGACCCATCGCAGTTTCATCAACGTCTTCTTGCTTGACATGCAGATACAAAAATGGTGCGCCCTTGCGTGTCTCACTCACCCATCCAGTCGAACATCCCTTTGGCTTCGTCGCGATCGAGGTGCAGTTCTTGTACTTTTTCAGGCGGGAGATAAACTCGTGACCGATCCCAGGCAACCGGGATGAGAAGACAGGTGGAGGCGCCCAGATCGTCTCAAGAACCAAACCGCGGCGAAAGAAGGCGTTGCTCCCCCAACCTTGGGTCGCACCATACCAACCACTGACCTCTTCATCGAACAAGGCCAACGCCGCGACGCCAATGTGCATACGCAAGTTTTTGCCGACCCAGCCGTTTCCTTTAACACCTGAACGACGTAACAAGAGCGGACTCCAGATCACTCCAGCTGACATGACAACAGCTTTTGCGTAAATCGTGATCGTTGCGCGTTTTTTGCGCGTCTCAGGATCCAGGACGTCAGCCACAACGCCACGAGCCTGCTTACCGTCGATCAACACGTGCTTGACCCGACATAAAGGGTACACATCCGCGCCGTTTTCCGAAGCATCAGGGATATACGTCGCTCCCATCGTACGCTTGGCTCCAGAAGGACACCCCGTCATACAATCACTCGCCCCTTTACAACCTCTGACCACCCGACGGAGAGGATGGCTCTCCCAACCAAGCTTCTCAAAACCACGCTTCACAAGCAGGTTTTTGGGTCCTTGTGCGCTCATCTCGGAGTCCAAGGCACCGAGATCCTTTTCGAGATGGCGAAAGTGCCCGTGCATCTCTTCGAGCGAGATGTCCCGCAGTTCGTAATCTTCGATCCACTCTCGCAAAATATTGTCCGGAAGTGGCTTAAAGATCGCCGAATTGATCTCCGATGTCCCTCCTAACATCTCCCCTTGCATAGTGGGCACAAAGACGTTCCCAATGGTCGAACGCATCGAGGCCTCTTGTACGTATTTTGCAAGAAAAGCTCCCGACTCCCGTGTCGAACGTTTGTAATCGAAGACAGGTCCAGACTCCATCAGCGCAACATGTACACCGCGCTCAGAGAGTTCCTTCGCGACAGTCGCACCGCCAGGGCCAGAGCCAACAATACAAACATCGACATGACGGACCTGATCACCATCAAATTGTTCGGTTTGATGAATCATTCATACACCTCATTTTGTGTGCTTCAATGTGTCTTCTTTGTGTGGACACATCGCCCCTTATCTAGGAGAGTGTGGACGTTGCAGTGCCTGATGTCGCCTCTGGCGCAGAGAGCAAAGACTCAGAGAGCTCGACTTCCTCGTTCTTCTCGTCAAGAGTCTCCTCTTGTTCGAGTTCTTTCGCGATGGTGTTTTGCAACTCTTGTGAGATGCGCTCAATGATTTCGATATCACGGGGGTCAGAGGGGTATGCATAGTTCTTGAAGTACCCCATCTCCTGTAACACTCGCTCATCTGCCATGTAACCAAAGGACATAAACATCCGTAGCGCAACGTTGAGCATACGAATGGGGTACAAGCGCGAATCATGGAGATGTTCGAGTAGATCTGTTTGGTCTTCGAAGGACATCTGCGAAAAGAGCCACCCTTTGCGGTACAAGGTGGGCAGAGCAAATTCATAGGCGAGGATCAACATGCACAACATGTTGGATTGCTGTGTGGGGATCTTGTAGAAGAAGTCGATCATATACTTGGTCAACTCAACATCTTTGGCGGAGTAAGGAATTTCAGCCCCCGCCGGAAACATACACTCTCCAAGCGCGTCGATCCCACGCTCTATCCGTGGACGTAACCAAGGGATATCGAGCAGCCGCTCATGCTTGCCCCCTAACAACCCTTCAAACCGCGCTCGTACACCAGACAACAGCCCCTTACGAACCTGTTCCATGAGAATCTCCTTCGTTTACTGACATAGATTGCAATGACGCCAAAGCGCCCATCATCTCAGCTGAGGTACCTGAAAAAGCACCACCTTCTAATGTGTGTGAAACCATCGAAATCCACGTGTGGAGGCGCTCAGACTCTTCATTGAGATACTCCACCAACAGCGTCTTGGCCTGTGCCGCGTTACGCGCCTCGACCTCCGAATAAATCGACCATAACCGCGCAGGATAACCATCTGGAGCCGTCCAAAACATAGAAATCGCAGACGAAAACTGACGGTATACACTCGACAAGGGCTGATACACCGAACGAAAGAGCAAGCTGTTGGACGCAGCGAGCAAACACTCAAACCAATCGAGATCAGCCAAAAACAAGGCCTCTGTAGAGGAATCTTCGTCGGCGAGAGACTGCAAACGCTGCAACGCCTCACGCAGCGCTTCGAGCTGTTCATCTGTCATCCTCTGCACTGCAAGCTCCAAGACCTCAGCCAACACGGGTGTTCGAATCGCGAGAAAATCCTCAATCACACGTACTGTCTCCTCGGAGATCCCTTTCGCCTCAAAAAGATACGGAAGCAAATGAAGTCCAGGATTCGCCCTGTAATCAGCAACTCGCCAGGGTCTCCCCTGACCGCCTTCAATCAGACCATCGGCCTTCAAAATCTGTAGCGCTTGGCGCAAACTGACCCTATTTGTTTCAAACTGGGAGGACAACGCCTTCTCCGAGGGCAATCGCTCATTTACACCAAGCTCATCACACAAAATCGCACGACGCAAAATCGCTGCAATCCGCTCCGGAACCGTCTCCGCTCTCTCCAATGGACCAAACATGCTTCTCCTTCCTACCATGTCAACATATCAACATGGCAACTTGTTAAACAAGTTTACATCTCAAAGAAAATCGCGCAAGCTCTTTCTTGCATTTCGTAAGAGAAAGTAGTCATTTAGGCGATATGTGCGGGGGATACTTGATATTTGATCCAGGGGCAGTTGCACTTGTGTCTTCGCAAAGTGCACCCGAATGTACGACACAAT
>MDTD01109902.1_pt1 | contig 55070 bp, 56 predicted proteins | sample 811221 | NCBI WGS metagenome assembly MDTD01 (sample SAMN05326646, study PRJNA326480) | marine metagenome | isolation source: seawater | place: Pacific Ocean: South West | collected 2011 | reverse complement strand
CGAGGCAATGTTGCACTCGGACACAACTGAGAATCTCTTGTATTCGCCGGGCATGCGAATAGCTGGCGGCTCCAGCGAAATTCAACGCAACATTATTGGCGAAAGAATTCTCGGTTTGCCCAGAGAACCACAGCGTTCGGAATAAGAAAACGTCGCGTATTAGCGCTGATATCGGTATCGCTTTGAGTGTTTACCGAAATATCCCCATCACATCGGCCGCTCGTGTCGGAACGCCTGCCACCTCAGTGCTCGCCGCGCCTGCGTAAGCATCCAGACCTAGCAGCATTCGGAAATCTGCCGATTCATCAGCCAGACCAGAATCGAGTTGAATGCCAGTGGCATCAGCGATGCGGTTCAAGCCCTCGAATGCAGCAACAGTCGCCGCAGCTTCGATAACTCCCCCAGGGCCGACCTGCGCCTCTAACCCCGACCGCACTTTACCTAGGTCGCTGTCTTGACGAACCGCGGACTCGGCGTAACGAACAAGCAGTTCTCCGTGAGTCACATCCGCGCCGGCTTCGAGCTGTTCGAGGTCGACTTCCGAATCCAGGGCTTCGCTACTCGCACGGAGCAACGATACGTGGGCCGCCGTTCAATAGAAACACTCATTAAGTGCTGAGACTGTCGATGCCAATAACTCTACTTGGGGCCTGGAGAGCGCTCTATCCCACACAAGGTCAGCGAACTGGGGTCCTCGGCTGTAGTGAGCCTGAACAAGCTCACGCCAGAGGTCTTCGGTTGCGGGAACCAACGAAGCGGCTCGGGAAACATTTGCTAACGATTTTTCAACTGTCTGGCTGACCCAAGCACCAACATCTCCCACCCCTTCGGGCCGCACCCTGTCCGGCTCTCCGGGTTGTGGTTCGGGCAGCTCGCGAAGCGGAAGTCCCAAAGACCGCGCAAAACTATCGATGACATATTGAACACAAACCAGGGTTGCTAGTTCTACGTATGGTTCTTCGCCGATTGATTCGATAACCAGGAGGGCCCATTCTTTAGAGAGACGTCCAGGGTCGGTGGCCAATCTATGGATGAGATCCACGGCTTCCCGCGGCAAGTCTGACACCGAGTCATGTTCCCCCCTGATCATCATTGGGCTTAAAGCCTCCAAACGTTCGATGCACAGGGCACAACAAAAAGCTTGGCGCACCTCTGCCATAGCAGCTACGCGTTCCTTGCCACTCCACCAAGTGCCGCATTGACCTAAACGTTGCCAGACGCTGTCATGAGTGTCTGTCAAGGGAGCGCCCAATTCGATATACGTCTCAGGCTCAGTCAGGGTCATAACGGGAAACTAGTCGCGGTGCTGTATCGATTGTCAAGCGGTCGGAGAAAAACGGCTACCCGTAGCGCGTCAGATTTCGAAAGATTCGGCTGCTACTTGTTCGACTGCGGATGCAGTGAACGCCATGGGTATCAGAGTGCAGTTCAGCCAGTCAGCGCGTTGGTCCATGTCATGTCCTTCACCTCTAACTCCGGAAACACCGTGAGGTACTACCCAGCCGGAGCGATCCCAATCATCGAGATCAAAGACATACCTTGCAACCGAAGCAGCAGCCGACCTCTCCCCGGTTTCGGGAGCTACCTCTCCGCGACGCACTGTGTCACTATCCCCTGGGCACGAATCGATCGGAGGGTGCAGGTGTCTCGCTTCTTCAACTGCCGACGCAAGTGGATGCGGCGAGGCCATTCTGTGAAGGCGGCCCCAGGTCCATTGAGACCTATCCGTACCCAGGCGTTGTTCTAACTCCTCAAGTGTTTCGTCTATGCACGCCGACAAAGCAACGTCTAAATCCTCTTCGGAGTCGAGGCCGGGGACTAAGTGCCAGTTCCCGTCGACGAGAAGGTGCATGGCTGCTTCGTAGAGCATGCGACTTGCGGACTCGGGGGAAGGCCATTTGGGGCCACCAAGTTCTGGGGTGGCTATGCCCAGGCGTTCCCCAACACTCTCAGCCCATCGACGACGGATCACACTGTAAATCGAAGCTTCAACTGACTCTTCGCAAAGAGCACAATCCCACCCTGTTAGCTGGTCTACCAACCACTGCCCTAACGGGTGGGCGAATCGGGTGACGTGCGTGGTCAATGCCGAAATAATGGATGGGGCAAGTAGCGAGACAACGTCACTATGGATGACTTCCATGTCGGCTGCTGTTGCGTTTGGCAACTCTTCTATCAACTGAACTATGCGGTCGTACCGTGCTGGCCCGGCGAAATCGAGTGAAATGTAGGGTCCCCCATCAGATATCTGGTTGTTCGCAGTCACCAAATAGCCTCGAAGTGGGTCGCTTTCTCCCGGCAGGTCTGTGAAGTTGACAGGGACCAGATTGGACCAATCTTCGGAAGTCTCCGCCGGCACAGGAATCCATCTATGCTCATGCGGCCGCTCGATAACTCTTCCTCTCACCTTGAATGAAATATGTCCGTCACGGTCCGCTGAGAGAAGATTGTTCACCGGTATCACCCAAGGCTCGACGGCAGCCTCAAGCTCTTCACTTGTGGACGCTTTCAACATGGGTAGTAGAGCGTCGAACGTACTGTCCTGTCCGTTCATCCCCGTCCATGCCATTGAGAGGGCAGCACCCTGGGACGGATCCCCGAGCACGACTGGACCTCGCGGAGTTGACCCTCGGTATACCTCAAAGCTACCTTCGCCCCGTATCACGAGGTCTTCCACCTCCCATTCAACGGCTTCTAGGGCGTCTGTCTCTACGAAGAGATCGGTGTCGTCTGCCATTCCGTGGGTGATGCACCAGGCGACAGTTTCGTTATGACCAAAATGAGGGAATCCTGGAACACCAGGAAATGCCAGACCAATTGCGTTGAACTCTGGACAATTCATGTGGAACTGGTGATACGCGTTGGGGAACTCGATGCCCCGGTGCGGGTCCCCCGCTAAGAGCGGCAAGCCTGATTTGGTTCGAGATCCGGAAATTGCCCAAGAATTTGAGCCCCCGTCGATATCTACAAGACCCCTTAGCTGCTCGGCGTTCGCTTGGATCAGATTAGATAAATCTGTCAGCTGCTCTACCCCCGGCAAGGCCGAAGTCGTAATAGTTGAGCTGTCATCAACGCAACCCCGCATAGCATCGAGAAGATCCGGGTTTCCTTTGGCTAAGAGAAACCCTCGCCAAAGCTTTCGGTTGAGAGTTCCCATAAAGATATGGCGAACTTTGTACACCGCTAGGCAATGCCAGGGTTGCCACCGTTCCGGGCTAGCGGAGTGATAGTTGAACTCTTCGGGTAGCTCATCTTCGTGGGAACCCAGCCAGCGGTTAACCCCGCGTGCATAGGCTTCGGTTATTTCTTTGGTCTCAGGAGCCAACGACGCCCAGTGCTGCTTCGCTAAATCTGCGAGACCGAGCCGCCTAAAGAAAGCGTCTTCTCGTGCAGCTTTCGCTCCAACGGTTTCTCCCCAGCGTCCTTGTGACCTCAGGCGATCAAACTCCATTTGCCATATGCGGTCCGCGGCAGCTATCCAGCCTTGCGCCTCGAACGCGGCAAGTTGGTTAGGGGCTGTGACGTGAGCAATACCCCACTTGTCACGCTGTATTTCAGTGTTCACTCGAATGCCGCCGTAACTGCTGCAGCGCATTCCTCAATAAGTCTCTTTGCTCCTTCACATGTGTGGAACATCTGAAACAAGAGATGCGGTTCGCCTTCGAAGAGTGAGTGCTTGACTGGGACACCGGCGAGGGAAAGCGTTTCTGCGTATGCATTTCCTTCGTCTCGAAGCGGATCGGCTGAGCAGGTTGCAACATAAGCGGGAGCTAAGTCCTCGTGGTTGGCTGCTAACGCGGGTGAGAAACGCCAATCGTTTCGAACACCTTCCTTGAGCTCTGGACCTACATAGTGGGACCAAAACCAGTCGATCACTTCAACTGTTAACAATGGCCCGGCCTCATTTTCCGAAAAAGACTCATAGTGCTGCGATGCGTCAGTCGCCGGATACACCAACATTTGAAGTTTGAGGTCTAAACCCGCGTCCCTTGCCATCAGCGCAGTAACGGCAGCGAGGTTGCCGCCGGCCGAGTCGCCGCCTACAGCTACGCGATTTGTGTCTAGGTCTAATTCGCTTCCCGATGCCTTGACCCACTGCACGGCTGCCCAGCAGTCCTCTACAGCTGCCGGGAATCTGGCCTCGGGGGCAAGACGGTAATCGATAGCTATCACAGCGCATTGAGCTTTCGTGCAAAGCAGTCGACATTCTTTATCGTGGGTATCTAAATCCCCAATAACGAAGCCGCCCCCGTGGAAAAACACCAAAACTGGGTGCGGACCCTCAGCATTGGGTCGATAAATTCTGGCGGGTATCGGGCCGGCTGGGCCTGGAATTTCCGTATCGGCAACCCCTCCAGGGACTTCAGGCCCTTCTCCCAAGATATGCGCTAGCGCTTGATACCGGTCCCGAGAAAACTCTGGGGTCTGTTCCGCGACTGACGGCCCCTCTGCTCGAGCAGCTTCTACTACTTCGATAAATGCCTGTGTGTCTGCCTGGAGTGCCATAAAAGCTCTTTCTAAGTTCAGTTCGAAGATGCACCAATATCAAGAATTTTGCGCAAGGCCTCTTGTAAGTGTGGGTCCTCAAATTCGAAGCCTTCGTTGACCAGCGTTTCGGGATTTAAGCGGGTCGAGTCAAGCAGTAAGTGGGTACCCATTTCCCCTAGGGCCATCCTGATTGCAAAACCAGGTGCTGGAATCACAGCAGGGCGACGGAGGACATTACCTAAGGTGGCGGCGAATTTTTTCTGTGTTTCCGGGTTAGGTGTTGCAATGTTGACTGGACCCGAAAGTTCATGGTCAAGCAGAAACAATAGGGACCTGACTGCGTCATTAAGCGAAACCCAACTCCACCACTGTCGACCGCTAGCTAGGGGTCCGCCGATCAACAACTTTGTTACTAACACAAGTCGACCTAAGGCTCCCGGTCCTTCGGCTAGAACGATGCCAAAGCGCGGCATCACTAATCGAGTTCCAGCTTCTTCTACAGGAAATGCCGCTGCCTCCCACTGCCGGCAGACCTCGGCAAGGAAACCTTCTCCAGTGGAAGAGGATTCATTTAGAATCTCGTCTCCGCGGTTGCCATAAAACCCTGCTGCTGAAGCTTGTATGAGACATTGAGGCGGATTTTTCGAATCCGCAATTGCCAACGCGATGGTCGAAGTTGTGGCGACACGGCTTTCTAAAATTTTTTTCTTCTTAGCTTTTGTCCACCGACCAGCAATGGACTCCCCCGCGAGATTGATAACTGCGTCAAAGTCCTCCATTAATTCGGGCGTAATCTCGTTCCAGGCGACCTCGTCTAAGGATGGACTTCGCGATACTCCGGTGACTTTGTCTCCTCGACTTTGAAGTGTTGTGGTGAGAGCGGACCCGATTAGGCCGCTACCTCCGGCAATGAGAACATTCATATCCAATTGTGTTTTCTCTTTATAGGTGATTTTGGTTTCTGTGCTGAGGAGTAACTACTTGCCTTTGAAGTTGCCTGCTCTGCGTTCACCGACTGCCGCAATACCTTCTTTAGCGTCGTCACTTGCAGATAGCTGGGCTTGGAGTTGGGCTTCCCGCTGGGTTATTTCACGCACTCGATCGCCAAGACCGAGTCGTAAAGTTGACTTGATTGCGCGCAGAGCTAAGGGGGCGTTGGCTGCGATTTCTGTCGCTACTTCCAAGGCTCGTTCCCTCACCTGCTCGTTGGGGACGCATTCGTCGGCAAGACCTATGGCGACAGCTTCTTCGCCTTTGTAGCGCTTTGCGCTGTATAGGACCTGAGCGGCGCGCGACGGGCCCAACAATTGCGGGAGGGTAACGCTCATCCCGAAGCCTTGATGAATTCCCAATGATGCAAAGTTGGCTGAAAACCGGGCGTCTGGGCAAGTGATACGTATATCGGGGACCATTGCCAGCCCGAGGCCGCCACCGACGGCGGGCCCCTGTATGGCGCCAACAATAGGAAGCGTTACGTCAAAGAGACGACCTGATCCTTGATACAAGGCCAAAGTTGCGTCGCCCCCAACGACTTCGTCGTCGCCGCCGCCGACGCCATCGCCGGCAAAGTCAGCTCCCGCGCAAAAGGAACGACCATCGGCTGCCAGGACGGCACACCTAATCGACATATCGTTTTGCATTTCTTCAAGCGCATCAGCGATGTCGTGGATCTGTCGAAAATTCAAAAAATTGTGGGGTGGACGATCCATGATCACCACCCCTACGTTTCCGTGAACTTCGGTGCGAAGACCTTCCGCCATTACGTTCTCCTCAACTTTGGATCGCTGCAGCCATCTTTAGACAACCAACTAGTCACCCTAATCCTACAAATCGCAGGAGCCTGCATCGATGGAACTGAGACTATCTACAGCGATATCTCTAAGTTCCAGCGTGGCGCGGTAGGTTGGCTCCAGCACGTCAGGGGAAAGCATGAATACAAGCGAAGAACAACAGGTGCATCTGCGTACCGAAAAGATTGACTGGGATGATCTACTGAACCGCCTGCAGGCACTCTTGAGGATTAGAACTACGCCAATCGGCATGAAGCTATTTGCATCGGTTGAAGAAATGAAGGCGGTGCCGCGCATTCGGCGGCCCGATGCCATTCACACCACAGATCAGATAGTCGGAATGGCAAGTCGTTTGAATTGGACTGTTGGTATTACCCGGGATGACCTCGTTGGTGACCAATGCGGAGCCGTTATTGGGTTACATCCACAAGATGAAGAATGGTTATCGGGTGAGCGCATGCAAGGAGTTTGGTTCGAATCTTTAGAAGACAGCGCAGCTCATCAAGAAGCGATGGATTGCGTACCCTTTGGGACATTCTCAGCTATGGCGGTTTCACCTCTTTCCGCTAAGCGGTTAGACCCTCCTGATATTTGTCTGGTCTACGCAACACCTGCCCAAATGATTTTGCTGATTAACGGCCTGCAATGGCGCGGCTACAAGAAGCTTGATTGGGGCTGTGTCGGTGAGTCCGCTTGTGCTGATAGCTGGGGTCGCGCCCTAGCAACGGGGGAACCAAGCTTGTCTATACCTTGTTTCGCTGAGCGTAGGTACGGAGGGGTCATGGAGGACGAGTTGTTAATGGCTCTAACTCCTCAAGATTTGCTAACCGCCATCGAGGGAATGGAATTTCTGTCGCGCAACGGGCTGAGGTACCCGATTCCCAATTACGGTATTCAGAGTGATGCTCGAGCTGGTCTAGGTGCGAGTTACGACTAGGCCAATTTCATAATCGTGGAGGACCTGTGAGCAATACCTTTACAAAACCCGGCTTTGATCTGGGCATAGTGACAACCAACGGTGACGCTATGTTGGCTTTTTATCGTGATGTCATCGGTATGACATTTGAAGCGACTATCAACATGGAGGCGCTAGGTGTCGCCGCTATGCATCGCCTTTGGGCCAACGACAGCTTGCTGAAGATAGTGGTCCCAACTAGCGAGGTCGCGGCTGGAGTTGGCGGCGGAATGATGGGCTCAACTGGCATGCGTTACTTCACGCTGTCAGTGGCCGATGTTCAGAGTGCGCTGGACGCGTGCGCAGGCGTTGATGCCCCGATCATTTGGGACCGACGAGAGGCCCGCCCTGGAGTCGTGGTTGGAATGGTGGAAGATCCCGATGGCAACTGGGTCGAGTTCATAGAGAGATAATTATTCGAGTTGGCTAGAAATTTTTCGTATGTTCAAGCACTTCTTGAGCAGTAACTTTGGGGCTCCACGGGTGACTCACGATTAAGTCTGAGTGCGCGGAGCTAGGGGCAACAAGTTGTTCGTGCATTGGTTGGACCGAGGCTGAAAATTGTTTCTCTATGCCCGCAATATCCCTACCACGCTCCGCGACGTCACGCACGAGTCGACGTTGCAGACGAATGTCCTTGGGAGCCTCTATAAACACCGTGTAGTCGAGCCGATCTCGGCACTCTTTCAATACCAGAAGCAAAATGCCTTCGACAATGACTAGCGGCGCTGAATTCACTCGGTGAGTGTCTCCAGTACGAGTATGAGTAGTCATATCGTACACGGGCACATCAGCGGGCTGGCCTGCACCTAGAGCATCCATGTGGGCGAGAAAAAGCTCTGTGTCCAACGCATCTGGGTGGTCATAGTTGACTTCTGCCCGCTCTTTAGGAGTCATGTGCGAAAGGTCGCGGTAGTAATCGTCAAATGATAGGAGCGACGCTTTGGGTTCAAGTGCGAGAAGTGCGCGCGCGAGAGTGGTCTTTCCACTGCATGCTCCCCCGCCGAGCCCTAACAGCATGTCAGCGCAGGGTCTCGTTCCAGGGGCCTTCATCGGCTCGCGGCTCTTTTGGCAGTCCAAGAATTCGCTCACCAATAATATTGCGTTGCACTTGACTTGTTCCCGCGTAAATCGTGCCTGAACGGGCTGACAGGAAGCTATTCACCCAGGCCGTAGTGGTGTTCGGAGTACCTGCGTCTGCGGCTCCCAAACCGGCAGCGTAAGAGGGGTCTCCTTCGAGGATCATTGCGTCAGCGCCCAGAATATCCAGCGACAGCTCCGTGACAGTTCTGTGATATTCGCTCCAGTTCAGCTTTCCGATCGAACTCTTCGGCCCTGGGGGCTCTCCATTTAAGAAGGAGGTCAATACTTGCTGTCCCAGCCATCGCATGATTTCTACTTTGCTATGACACCATGCGAGCTTCTGACGAATGCCGGCTTCGGCTGTTCGACCTCGTTCTTGCGCCATTGCGACTAGGCGGTCCAGCTCAGCTCGGTACCGGAAATAGGTCGTGGTCGCTCCAAATCCGCGCTCGTAGCCCAGAAGGGTCATCGCCACAGCCCATCCACCGTTGACCTGGCCGATTACATTTTCTTTCGGTACTCGAGCATCCGAGAAGAAGACCTCGTTGAAGTGGCTGTGACCCGCAATATTGACAATTGGTCGGACTTCAACTCCTGGCTGATCCATTGGGCACAAAAAGAAAGTGATGCCCTGATGTTTTGCGTGTTCTGGAGCTGTGCGCCCCAATACAAAAATCCAATTTGCTAAGTGACCGCTTGAGGTCCAAATCTTTTGTCCGTTAAGCACCCACTCTTCGCCATCAAGTTCGGCTCTGCATCCAAGATTTGCTAGGTCAGATCCCGCTCCTGGTTCCGAGTAGCCCTGACACCAGAGGTCCTCGCCTTGAAGGATGCGCGGCAGGTAGTGCTTCTTCTGTTCCTCGGTGCCCCACTCGATCAGCGTGTTTCCAACCATCCCGATACCAAACCCATCGTTTGGTCCTCCGGTAGGCAAGCCAGCCTTAGTGAACTCTTCGGCAATAATCACATTTTCATTGGCTGACAATCCGGGGCCGCCATATTCGTTAGGCCACATTGTGGCCAAGAGCTGATTGTCGCTCAGGATGCGGCGCCATTCATTTAGGAATTCTGCTTTGGCGTTACCTGTCAGAGACCCAATTCCCTGCCAGTTCGCTGGCAAATTATTCGAAATGAAATCTCGGATTTTTTCGCGGTAGGCCTCGGCTTCTTCTGAATAAATCGGCTGCATACACAGGACAGTACCTGACGGTCAGCCCAAATGATTAGTCGGCATCACCTTCAGCGTCTCTTAAGCTTTCGAGACGTTGTATTACTCGGTCAAAGAATTCATCTTCTTGTAGGCCCGGAACCATTAATTTATTGTCGATAACCCAGCTTGGCGTTCCAGTAGCTCCCCAAGCATGTGCCCGCTCCATTGAAGACCGCACGGCCGCGAGCAACTCATCTTCGACTACGACGCGTTCTATCAAATCGCCAGGTACTGCTAAGTCAGATGCTAGGGCGCAGAGAACTTCAGGGTCTTCAATGTCGCGTTCCTCCACCCAAACGGCTTCATAGAGGCGTTGGTGGTACCTTTCTGCCTCATCGGGCGAAGCATGTTCTACCACCAATGCCGCCTGGTGAGCCTTTCTTGTCGGCCGAAAGCGTTCAGGGGGACGCATCACAATCCCTAATTCTTTAGCGATTGGTTCCAATGCAGAAAATTTGCGCGAATTCGGACTTCCTCCATCGGGTATTTCCGGGTGCAACTCATATGGAAGCCAGGAAATCTCAACTTTATGACGCTCTGTTAGACGGACCGCCCGGGCCCGCGCCAAGTGACACCAAGGTCACAGATAGTCAGACCAAACAATTATGGGAAGCGCCACAACGTCTGACGGTATACGTTCGCACAGTATGGATTTCGTAATTCCCACAGACATTCAAAATTTGCTTGACGACCTTGACGAATTTATCGACGACGTCATCAAGCCAATTGAGAACGAAAACGACAACATTCGATTTTTCGATCACCGCCGTGAAGACGCTAGAACTGACTGGGACCGTGATGGTCTCCCCAACGCAGAATGGGAAGCGTTGCTGCGCCGCATGCGCGACGAAGCTGACGCCGCTGGCTTTCTGAGGTGGCACTTACCCAAACGTTTCGGAGGCCAGGACGGCACCAACCTCGGTATGGCAATAGTTCGCGAACACTTGGCCCGAAAGGGTTTAGGTCTTCACAACGACCTCCAAAACGAGAACTCAATCATCGGCAACTTTCCAACTGTTCTGATGATGGAGAAGTACGGCTCGCAGGAACAGCAGCAGTACTGGATTCCGAAAATGCTCGAAGGCACAGCACGCATTGGTTTCGGATTGACTGAGCCGCTTCATGGCTCAGACGCCACCTGGATGGAAACTACTGCGGTCAGAGATGGTGATGAATGGGTCATCAGCGGGGAAAAATACTGGAACACCGGCCTACACCACGCTACCCACGACTACATCTTTGCAAGAACCTCAGGTAATCCCGGTGAAGGGCACGGCATCACTTGCTTTATCGTTCCTGTCGATTCTGCGGGGTTCAGCGTGGAGGAATTTATGTGGACCTTCAATATGCCGACCGATCACGCACACGTACGCCTAACCGAAGTCCGAGTCCACAACGACGACATCCTTGGAGAAGAAGGCAGAGGCCTTCAAACGGCCCAACTATTTGTGCATGAGAACCGGATCCGCCAGGCCGCATCCTCTGTTGGAGCTGGGCTTCATTGCATCGACCTGGCGGTCGATTATGTAAATAACAGGACCACATTTGGTAAGCCGCTCTCACAGAACCAAGCAATCCAATTTCCGCTAGCGGAGCTTTACACCGAAGCGGAAATGATTCGAGCGCTGATCTGGAAAACCGCTTGGGAAATGGACGAGGGAGTTGACCATATGGAGATCACAGATCGTGTCGCCATGTGCAATTACCGAGGAAATCGATTCTGCTGCGACGCCGCTGATCGAGCAATGCAAAGCTGCGGCGGTATTGGCTATGGTCGAAAAATGCCTTTCGAACACATCTACCGGCATCATCGGCGCTACCGGATCACTGAAGGGGCAGAGGAAATTCAGATTCGAAAAGTGGCGGGGAAACTTTTTGGATATTCAGGACGCGCTAAAGGGTAACGGCAAGAGTGTTTGGTCTATTCAAACACTGCGGTTTCGACCTACGGTTTGTGTTGAAAATGGAAAAATTCTGATGCCATTCACTAGCCGACAGAGGGTGCCGCGATTAGCCGCTTCGGGCCATTTCCACACAAAGAGTTAAGGAAGGGATTCATGGTCGACTCTGAAGTGCTTGAGATTTACAAAGGCGTCAGTAACCGCATTATCGAGCTTGTTGACGGAAATCAAGACGCGTCGCTACCCAGCTGTCCATCGTGGTCAGCTTTGGATCTTCTGCGCCACGTGACTGCCGTCTGCCAGGACTGGGTCGAGCACCGACTTGATGGTTATGGCACGGATCGGTGGACAAAAGAGGGCATCGAACGTCTCGCATCGCTAAATTTCGACGAACTTTCCCTGGCTTGGCAAACGGCCATCGACCAAATGCCTGCTCTAAATGAGGAGCCAGGAATGGGCGATCCGGTTCGATACGCGTTCGGTGACGCGGCAGCGCACGAAGCCGACCTCCGAGCAATCCTCGCACCAGGGACTACATTGCCAAAGGAAGCACTTACCTTGGCCACGAAAAGTAGTTTTGTCGTCTGGCGCCAGCATCTAGATACATGCGGATCTTCGCCTCTCAGCATCGAGCTAAATCAGGGGCCGACTCTAACTGTCGGCAATAACCCTGAAATATCTCTCCACATATCAGAGCATGAGCTCTTCCGTATGTTGAATGGCAGGAGAAGTATCAGCCAAATAGAGGCATACGACTGGTCGGCCAGCCCAGGGTCGTTTATAGACATCGGTCTAGGCGGTCCGGTCACGGGGGGACGCAAAGGGCGCGCCACCTGGGCCTCGGAACCCTTGATTGAGCCTGCGATCAGCCAAGCAGGGCCTTGATTCGCCAGACCGTTTAGCGCTAGTCCACTCGAGCCGTAGCGTTACCTGTCAAAACGAACTTCTCATCCTGATTCGTTGTTGTAATCGTCAGGTCGACAAGAGTCTCGCCATCTTCTTCTCTAAGCGCAGCTACCTCTGCGCGTGCTGTCAGAGTATCTCCTGGCCACACCTGGTTAACGAAACGCACCCCGTAGTAAGTGAGGCGACCATCTCCAACATAGTTAGTCAACATTCGTCCCGTCATTCCCATGGTCAACATGCCGTGGGCAAAGACAGTGGGGTACCCCGCTACTTCAGTAACAAATTTCTCGTCGCTATGGACCGGGTTGTAGTCGCCAGACGCTCCGGCATATTGGACGATCTGGGTTCTGGTGAGATCCTCGACCACTACTTCTGAGTAGGAATCGCCGATTGTGAGTTCTTGTGCGCTTAATCCCATCTTCAACTCCTACTGTTCGATAACTTTTTCGGTCACAACGCCAACGCTGCGGGCAGTTACGACAAGTTCGCCATTTTGGTCACGATACTCAGTGATACTTTCGCTGAATTTGAGGACACCGGCGCGCTTTGATTCTTTTTCCCAACTTTCGCCCGGCTTGTTTTCGGCGCTGAGAACATCTCCTGGCTTCAAGTGTCGGTGATAGGTGAAATGTTGTTCTGCGTGTAGCCCTCCAGCCGATGAGCCAGATTTCTTCTCATCGGATTCTTTAGATTCTTTCGGGTCTTTCAACAATGTGCCTGATGCAGTCGCTCCACTCCCGAACCACTTTTGACCATCCTTGGGTCGCAAAAAGTAGTCGGGGTCAAACTGAGCACTGGCTTGCGCAAAGGTCGGCGGCGCGATTATCGAACCCACCTCCGTACTCGCTGCATGCGCATCATCTGAATAGATGAGGTTCGAATCTCCGATTGCTCGGGCGAACATCAAAATGTGTGAAGCTTCAATTGGAAAGCGTTCTACCGCCATACCTTCCCCTTTTCTCAAATGAGGTTTGCTTGATCATGACATTTTCGAGGACTCTTGTCGCCTCGAGTTACCCCAAAGCCTGTAACAGCAGGTCTCTGATTTGATCAGGAGCCTCCATCATCATCATGTGCCCGATCCCGTCTAGGTGCTGCAAGTCGACCTCCGAGAAACCTGCTACTAGCTGAGCTGTAGCTTTCGGAGGAGTCATTTTGTCTTCGCTGCCAACCATGACACTGACCGAACATTCAATTCGAGCGGCAACGTCGCCTGCTTCATAACTGTTACAGGCGGCTAGGTCGTTGTAGATGACGTCGGGCGCTGCGCGTTCTAAAAGCGCCTGACAACCACTACGCATCCAGAGCCCTGGCGTTGGGTTTCCTGCTATGTGAGCTCTGCTTCCATGAGCCCAGGCAGTCATCAGCTGAGGCGCCAGAATTTCGTTTCGTTCAGCTGCTCCTAGGAGTTCAGGATGCACTGGCATCGCAGCTGCGGCTCCCATCAAGATCAGTCGTTCTGCGGTTTGGGGGTAACGAGCCGCCACTTCGAGCGAAATTAAACTTCCCATCGAATGACCGACCAGTCGAACTGGGCCGAGTGCCATCATTTCTATAAACGCTCCAACCCACTCTGCCATCTCCGCGACGCTCGGGAGAAGCGCACCTTCTGAATCCCCATGTCCCGGTAGGTCTAAAGCCATTGGAGCGAAGCCATGATGAGCGAGGTAGCGCGTTTGCTGGCTCCACACGGTGCGATCCATCCCAGCGCCGTGAACTAGCAATACGGGCGGGAGATCTTTATTTAGCTCAACTCCGCCCGTAGCAACATTGACCATGGCGTCCCGAAATTCGATTTGCATATTTAACCCTTCTGTGAGGCGCGTAGCGCCCGGGCAAGGTCGGCGATAATGTCCGACGAGTCTTCGAGCCCCACTGAAAGTCTGATCAGGTCCTCACCTACGCCAGCCGCAACTAAATCCTCAGCACTCAACTGTTGGTGGGTTGTTGAAGCTGGGTGGATCACGAGAGTCTTAGCGTCACCTACGTTTGCGACGTGCGACGCTAGCTGAACGCTTTCTATAAACCTGCGGCCCGCCTCGCGACCCCCAGCGATGCCAAACGAAAGGATAGCTCCGGCCCCGTTTGGCAATAAAGACTGGGCAAGTTCGTGATCGGGGTGAGTGGAAACTGAGGGGTGGCTGACCCACGACACTGCATCGTTTGTTTCGAGGAAGTCAATAACAGTTTTCGTGTTCTCGACGTGACGGCGCATTCTTAGCGGCAAGGTCTCAACACCTTGCAGCAGGTGAAAAGCGTTAGCTGGACTCATCGCTGCCCCGAAGTCACGAAGTCCTTCGGCCCGTGCTCGCATCGACAAGGCCTGATGCCCGTATTCTTCCGAGAACGTTATGCCGTGATACCCATCGTAGGGTTGTGAGAGCGTCGGGAATTTATCGTTTGCAGCCCAATCAAAACGACCCCCATCAACTATGACGCCGCCAAGGGCAATCCCATGACCGCCCAAGAACTTAGTCACCGAATGCATGACGATGTCAGCTCCCAATTCAATCGGTCTCATCAAATATGGGGTAGTAAAGGTTGCATCCACCATGAGTGGTATGCCGTGCGCGTGGGCGATCTCCGCTACTGCAGGCACATCGAGAACTTCGATTCCCGGATTACCAAGTGTTTCGGCGAACAGAACCCTGGTATCGGGGGTGATGGCCGACTCCCAAGCATTTAAATCTCGAGGATCCACAAATGTGGTCTCTATGCCGAAGCGAGGCATAGTCAAATTCAGCATGTTATGCGAACCGCCATAAATATTACGGCTCGCTACGACATGATTTCCGGCACTCATGATGGTGGCGCAGGCCAAGTGAAAAGCCGCCATTCCACTGGCTGTGCATACAGCCCCCACTCCCCCTTCCAGCGCTGCGAGGCGTTCTTCTAGAACAGCAACCGTGGGGTTGGAGATACGACTGTAAATATGACCAGGCTGTTCTAAGTTAAAAAGACCAGCCGCCTGCTCAGTATCGACAAAGCTATAGGAAGTGGTCTGATAGATCGGGACTCCGCGAGAGCCTGTCGTCGGATCTGGCTCTTGACCTGCGTGTAAAGACAAAGTGTCGAATTTCAGATAATCCGGTTCAACCATGGCGCTATCTCTCAGTCGTTCAACAACGATGCTACGCCCGAACTGGTCGATCCTCAACGAAGACCGAATCGGGGTCTCCTTGCGTCTCCGAGCTTTCTTAAATTTGTTTATTGCTTTCTGTAGCCGCGACAGAGGGCTAGCGTGACGCAATGGCTAGCCCGGACACTTCACAAGGGACGGTGATTGTTACCGGAGCATCTTCTGGTATCGGTCACGCTCTCTGTCGGCGACTGATGTCAGCCGGTAGGTCTATTATCACTGTTGATGTTGGGGAGCCACCCCCTGACTTAGCTCCAGTCAAGCATTTCCTCTGTGACCTCAACGAGGAAGGCGAGATTGAGGACTTAACAGGCGCTATATCGCAAGATTTCGAGATGAAATCGATTGCTGCGTTGGTTAACGTCGCTGGAGTTCCCGGGACGCAACCTGCGGCGCAAGTCTTTGAGGTCAATGTGCTAGCGGTTCGGCATCTCAGTCGGTCTCTCGCGCCGCACCTCAGCGCCGGCAGCACCATCGTCAATGTCGGCTCAATTTCCGGGAACGGATGGCAAGAGCGTCTACACATTTATCAATCCTTATTGGAATTAGATAACGCGGCTGCTCGCACTTGGTGGAGTGAGCAAAGTAAGTCAGTGGGTGTCGACCCGTACACCTTCTCTAAGGAGGCCGTGATTGTTTGGAGCATGCTGCATGCTGGCGAGCTCCGCGGTTCCGGAATTCGTTGCAATGTAGTGAGTCCTGGCCCTGTCGAAACACCGCTCCTGCCGACGTTTCGGGAACAAATAGGTGATGACCGAATCGACTGGGTATTGAGCCATTCAGGTCGCGCCGCCAAAGCCGACGAAATAGCTCAAGCTATCGAATGGCTAGCAATCGGAGAGTCTGGATGGGTTAACGGACATCACCTTGTCGTCGATGGGGGCTACACCTCTGGGTTGCTTTCGGGGTGGGTAGATGTAGACAAAGCACCGGCTCCCAAACTTACACACGTGGACTAAATCGTCGAGCATCAACCGAAGTGTCTTTTCAGCTCCAGTTCGTGCTCGTTTAAGTGTGGGGCCCGACTCGGGTGCGGTCCTGCTCCTTTAATTAGTTGACCGACTTGCCTCAACGGGCCCCATCCCGGAGAGTCCGGGTGTTCGCAGACTAAATCATTAGCGATTGCCAGCGGGCTCCCCACGAATCCTTTTGTTTCAACAGGGGTGCGGCCCTGGTCATCAATCCAGAACCACTGGTCGTTTTCTTGCACATATTGGTGATTTACATCCGGGCCTTTGTAATCAAAGCCGCCTGACTCTGGAATTGGCCTGTTTACATAGTCCACAAACTCTGCTGCTTGCGCTGCAGTCGTTGTCTGCACCAACGATGTGTGTACGGTCTGCGTTTTTCCCTTGGTTAGTCTGTGGTACAAGGCAGTGACTACTCCAAAAGCTGCGATGACAGGCGTTGCCGCATCGTGGACTGGGACAGTCAAGAAAACGGGTTCACCGTCACCACCTTGAGTGGCCATCATCCCTCCCAGGGCTTGCAACAATGGGTCGAAAGCTGGCTGGTGCGCTCGGGATTCATCCGAGCCGTAGCCGGGGCTTTTCACTAGGACCAGGTCATCTCGGACCTTTCGCAACTCTTCGGCTGAGCAACCCAGTCTTTCTGCGACTCCCGGCCGGAAATTTTCGACAACTACGTCTGCGGAACTCACCATTTTGTATAGAAATTCTCTATCCGAGGAGTCTTTGAGGTCTAGCGTGATCCCCTTCTTACCTTGGTTCCAACCGTTAAACATGGGGCTAAAGCTGCGGAAAGGGTCAGCGTCAGGGGGCTCAACCTTTACGACGTCAGCCCCGAGCATCGCCAGGTGCCGAGTAATAACCGGCCCAGCAATAAAAGAAGCTAAATCGATGGCTACGGTTCCAGCTAAAGGTGGGCCGCCTTGACCAGCTCCACTTCCGGGCTTATGTCTTTCCTTCAGAACCTCATCTGTATGTTGGCCGATAGACGGAGCAGCCACCATTGGTGCGGCAGGGCATGCATCTAAGTGGAGTGGCTGAATGGGCATTGACAACTCGCCAAGCTCTGGATGACGAATGCTTTCGATCAACTTATTTCTCGCAGCTAAGTCAGAAGCGAGAAACTCCTCTCTGGTCTGAATCGGCTGACAGGGTACGTCGTGAGCTCGAAGGGTTTTTATCCATTGGCTCCGATCACGGCGCTCGAATACTTCTTCAAGGATCGGTGTTATATGCGCCAGCGGATCGGGTTCAATCAATCCCCATGGCGGGTTAGGCAGGCGGGGGTCTTCAAGCAGATCCAAGCGATCGATAGCTTCCAGCATGGAGCAATAAAATCGGTAGGTACCGCAAGCAACGAAGAGCCATTTACCGTCAGCTGCTTTGAAGGGTCGATAAGCAGGGGCTCGACCCGCTGGCCCAAGGGGACTTGCTCCGTCTCGTTCCTCAGGGATCTCAGGCGACCAAAAGTCTCCAATTTGCATAACTCCTGAACCGGCGAGTTCTGAGACCTCGTATGTAGGAGCCGACCCATGCGCCTCCCGGGCGTACAGACCAGAGGCTGCAGCTAATGCGCCTAACATCCCTGCTCCGTAAGCAGCCAGGGGTAGCACCACGTGGACGGGCCCTTCGGTCCAACTCACTTGGTTCCAACCAATTCCGGTCGCGGCTGCTACTTGCTGCCACGAACCACTCCGCTCTGCCATAGCACCGGCAGAACCCCACGTGGGCATACTGACGATGACCGCTCCTGGCGTTAGCGAGCGAACGCGGTCTGCCTCGTCTCTACTTCCGACGATAACCAGATCAGCTGTCTTCAGTAATTGACTATCGTCGTCGAGAACAACGGACCGCTTGTTTCGATTGAAGACCTGAAATCCAGGCTCATCCCTGTAGCTGTCACCGTCGGCGGGTTCAATCTTGATGACGTCGGCGCCTTGGTCAGCCAAAAACCGTGCTGCGTACGGCCCTGCTATTCCTTCAGTAAGTTCGATTACGCGGATGCCTTTATAGGCCCCAAATCCGGTCACCAACTCCCCCATCACTGACGTTTCTTTGAGTGGTCAGACTAGCCAAATCCTCTCCTTACTGGGTAGAACAGATGCGCTGCTCTGGCCGAGCTTCTAAGCTCAAGTCCATGACCGATACCACCGAACCTGCAGAAACCATCGATCAGATGATTCCCACTGCCCCGACGTTTGATTCGATCGAACAGGAGCGACAGCATCGCAAAGAACGTTTAGCTTCTGTTTTTAGAGTCTTTTCGAAGTTTGGTTTTGAGGAGGGTCTGGCCGGGCACGTAACCGCACGCGACCCTGAGTTAGAAGATCATTTTTGGGTTAATCCTTTCGGTGTTCCATTCGCTCACATCAAAACCTCTGATCTCTTGCTTGTGGACCACTCAGGCAACATTGTCGAGGGTAGGCATCCTTTGAACCAGGCCGCTTTTGCTATTCATAGCCGTGTCCATCAGGCAAGGCCGGATGTTGTTGCGGCCGCGCACACTCATTCGCTCTACGGCAAAACCTGGTCGAGTCTCGGACGTCTGCTGGATCCCTTGACGCAGGATTCCTGTGCTTTCTTTGAGGACCACGCTCTGTTCGATGACTTCACGGGAGTCGTACTAGATACCGACGAAGGTGATCGCATCGGTGCCGCCCTGGGAGACAAGAAGGCCGTGATTCTTAAGAATCACGGTTTACTAACCGTCGGTCACACGGTTGACGAGGCAGCTTGGTGGTTCATAACCATGGAACGCACCTGTCAGAGTCAGCTTCTAGCAGAGGCGGCAGGTACTCCAAGCCCCATTCGTGAGGACGTTGCTCGCCATACTGCAGGCCAAGTCGGTAGTCACTTAGCTGGGTGGTTCAGCTATCAACCGATTTACGACAAAATTCTCGCTGAAAACGATGACTTTCTGAACTAACAATCTAGACAGCCACTAACTCTTCCAGAGACCACTATCGGGCAAGAAGCTCCGTAGCCATATCGCGGAGTTCCGTTTTCAAGACCTTGTTCGATGGATTGAGTGGCAGCTCTTCAACAACCCAGAAATAGCGCGGGACCTTATAGTTAGCCATCTGCTTTTTGCACCATTCGCCTAGTTCTTCGAGATCGGGCGGCCCTGTTGGTGCTGGCACAACGAAAGCAGCGGCGACTTCGCCAAGGCGTTCGTCGGGGACACCAATTACTGCAACCTGCCCAACTGCTTGATGTTCAAGCATCATGGCCTCTATCTCTGCCGGGTAGGCATTGAACCCACCGTTGATGAACATGTCCTTTTTGCGATCAGTTATATCGATATAGCCGGCTGCGTCCATAACGCAAATATCTCCGGTGCGCATCCACCCATCTTCATCAATGGTTTCAGCCGTTTGTTCAGGCTCGTCTAGGTAACCGCGCATGACCGCATACCCTTTGACCAAAAGCTCTCCCGGCTCTCCCTGTGCTACGTCCTTACCTTCATCATCCACAAGCCTTAGCTCCATCCCAGGCACAGCTTTGCCGCTTGTAGTTGCGACGACTTCAGGTGGGTCATCGGCAGCACAGATGGTTACCAGGCCGTGGGTTTCGGTCATCCCGTAGGCAGTAACGACAGTTTCGAATCCCAACCGATCTCTCATATCGACCACTGTCTCAACCGGGATACTTGCGGCACCGGTGACAGCCGAGCGCAGCGATGAGGTGTCGTACTCATCTAGATGCACGTAGTTAATTAGGCCCTGGAAGATAGCCGGAGGGCCTGGGAAGACCGTGACCTTGTCATCCTGGATCCGCTGCAGAACAGTAGCTACATCAAATACAGGGTGAGGGAGCATCGTCGCCCCATGAATGAAACAAGGATTAATGGCTCCGTTGAACCCAAATGCATGGAAAAACGGATTGACGATCAACATGCGATCGCCCTGCCTCATACCCAACTCACGTGCATAGTGAGTAAAACCGCGAATGATCGGACCCTGTTCAACCATTACGCCCTTGGGGACACCGGTCGTGCCTGAGGTGAACATAATTAGACCTAAATCTGAACCAGAAATTTTCGATGCCCGACTTTTCGCTTCTTGCTGATGAACTTCGGTACTTCGAGAAAGAAAGTCCTCAAATGAAGTGGTGCCTTCAGGTATGTCGCCTCGAAGGATTACCACGTCCTGCAAAGACTCAACCTGTTCTCCTGATTCTCTCAAATCAGTTACATAGTCATTCCCCAAGAATCCCACGACAGTAAACAGAAGTTTCACTTCAGCTTTTTGAAGAACGAATGCTGCTTCCCGCCCTTTGAATCGGGTGTTAACAGGGACCAAGACTGCTCCTGCTCCAAAAACACCCATTGCAGCGACTACCCATTCCCAAGAGTTAGGGGCCCAAACCGCCACGCGATCCCCTGGGTTGATACCCGAAGCCACAAGCGACGCTGATGCTTTGTCAATCCGCCGGCTCATTTCGACAAAATCGAAACTGACGTCGCCATCAGAAATTGCTTGGCTTGACCCAAAGTCTGTTGCCGCACGTGCAACCAAAGCAGGGAAATTATCTGGAATTGGTGTGGTCATTTCTTTTTCGATGTCCTCTCGTAACGCTCTAGACCTGAGCTACGGCTTCGCCATTGATGAACTGGAAATAGCCATCCGGGTTAGCAGCCCACTCACGCCAACCTTCGGCCAGTGCCTCTAGTTCTGATCTAGAGGCATAACCATATTCGATTGCTTGCTCGGAAAAGCCCGTGGTTAAACAGCGATCCGCCCAAGAAAGCCCCCAATCTTCTCTTTCTTCTGTAGTGGCATATACACCTACTGACGCCGAACACCTGACTGAGCGAATTCCCGCTTGATGGAACCAGCCCAGAAGATGTCGTCCGGCGTCTGGTTCGGCGCCATTGTGTCTCGCCACCAATCGATAAATCCGTCGCCATTCATCGATCATCTCCGATTCAGGACTACAGGACATCGTGTAATAATCTGCGTCTCGAACGGCTACATAACCACCCCTCTTCGTAACTCGAGCCATCTCTGTTATTGCCAGAACCGGGTCAGCGAGATGTTGCAGAACTTGATGGGCGTACGTCACATCAAACGAGTGGTCTTCATACGGCAACTCGTATACGGACGCTTGCTCAACAACTATGTTCGCAGTACCCGCATTTCGGATCGTCTGGTTGGCTGTCTCGAGGATTTGATCTCCGAGGTCGATTGCAGTGACGAACCCCTGGTCTGCCCACTCCGCTAAACCAACAGAAATGGACGCTGGCCCACACCCAACGTCGAGAATTCGAGAGTTCGATGAGATCACGTCACGACAAAAGGCTGCTGATGCTTTAGCTGTTCGCTTCGCGTGTTGGTTGACTGCTGCAGGTTGGTGCCCGTGAGTGTAAACGTCGCGTTTTACCATTCTCCAAACTTACTGGGTTAGTCCCCTAAGTGGTCATTTTGAACAAACCCTGAGAAATCAACGTTTAAAGGGTTATGGAAATGAACACGAAGAAGTACAAGGGTCGAGCAGCGGTTTACCTGCGTAAGTCGAGCCTCGATCCAAGGCGGGGGAATAATCGAAGTTTCACCCGTCAAATGGCCGACATTGAGAAAATTCTTGAAGAATTTGAAGTGGTCGCTGAGTTCACCGAAAAAGTCGGGACGAGCGCTTCCCATGTCAAGAATCACGACAGGCCCGAGTGGGACAAAGCACTCGCTGGGTTGGGGTTCGAATACGACGTTCTCGTTGGTTCGCAGATGGATCGATTGACGCGCCAAGGCATTGGCCAGTTGGTCAAGATTTACGAAGCGTGTGAACAGGGCACGGGCGGTCGAGTCATCACCTGTGATTGGGATTCAGATTCATCTGAGTCAAGAATCGTTGGGCCGCTTATTGCTGAACTGGCACGCGCTGAAGTGTCACGACTTCAAGAACGAGTCGTGGCAGGCAAGAAGATTGCAGAAGAAAGAAAAGACTTCATGGGTGGGCCGAACCCCTATCCATTCAACGTCACCCGTGATGCTGACGGAACTTTTCAATACGAGATCATCCCTGAGCGGCAACGCATCCTTGCTGAATTCGCGGAGATGTACGTCGCGGGCGAGAGCTTCGCAAAGATTGCTCAGTACGCCCGTGAAAGCGGCTACCCAATGTCACGGGGCAGCACCAATTGGAGTACCCACGCGGTTTCTAGGATTCTCGACAGCCCGTCGTGCGCTGGCCACATGCAACTGCGCGGCAAAGTGATCAGCGACGACGACGGAAACCCCATTCAATACACCAGCCCCGTGGTGCCGCCCGTTCTCTATGCCCAATACAAGGAGGCCAGAGCCAAGCGAAAGAAACTTCGAACGAAGAAGGGCGTTCGTCAAGCCAAGTATTTGCTGAACGGTTTGGCATTCTGCGAGGAGAGACGCCGCTAGCGCGTTAGCTATCCAACTCCACATCGCGACAGCATAAAACGCACAAACCAAACACTCCGACAATGGCCGCCCTTCGGGGCGGTCTTTTGTCGTTATCGGGCTTTCTTTAGTTCATACACAAAAGCTGAACCGACACCCAGACCCAACACAGCGATGAGATGCAGTTGAGTAGTTGCCAACAAGAACGCGCCTACCACAACACCAACTACCGCCGACGATGGACGACACTTCACAATTCAGATTGTAATGCTGCCGCCCTTCGGGGCGGTCTTTTGTCGTTTTATTCCTTAGTGGCAACCGCGTTGGGCGTCACATTCATTTTCGGCTCAAATTTCGGCGCCTCGACCTCTTGGGCCTCAGGCTCAAACTTTGCCCTCAACTCTTGGCGGCAGTTTTCACACGGTCCATAGAAGCGGGCCATGACTGGCTTATGACATCGGGGGCAATCGAACTCGATCTCTGAATACGTGGGTGACTCGGGGTCTGAGTCCATCGACAGATTCGTTTTGCCAATTCCCGTGGTCGCGTCGTAACTCACCTTTTGAGTATTTCACCCAGGTGTAATCGTTCCTTTACTTTTCTTTTTGGCGCTCTAGATCTGACATGATCGGCGGGTGAGTGTTCTCATAACCGGCGCATCTTCTGGAATTGGTCGCGCTTTCGCGCTTCACTATGCAGCTCAAGGTAGCGACGTGATCTTGGCCGCTCGGTCCTCAAGCGGACTCAGTCGCGTCTCAGACGAGGTCAAGGCACTTGGTGGACGAGCCCGCCCGATAGCGGTTGATCTTTCATCTGCTTCGGGTGTCGATGATCTCATTGATGCCTGCGATGACGTTGAGACACTGGTTGCGAATGCCGGAGTGACGCTCGCTGCGTCGATAGGTTCGCTAGCTAGAGATCAAATCGATGCAACCGCATACTTGATGACAGCTGGTATAACGCGACTATGCGAGGCACTCGTTCCTGCGATGGTGTCCGCTGGTAAAGGCGAGGTGATCATTGTCTCCAGCATCGCCGCGTTCGTGCCAATGAAGAAATCTGCTGCTTATGCGGCATCAAAAGCATTCGCAACCTCCTACGCCAGAAGCCTCGACCTAGAAGTTCGAGCAAGCGGTGTTCGAGTTGCCGCATTGTGCCCAGGTTACGTGCGAACGGATTTGCACCGACGGGCAGGTCTTGACCACCTTTCGTCGAAGGTCCCAGGTTGGATGTGGCTCGAACCTGAGGATGTCGTCGCAGCGGCAAACCGTGCTCTGGTGCGCAAGCGCGTTGTTACCGTTCCGGGGATCGCCTACCGGGTAGTGAGACCCTTCTTGTCGTCACGTCTTGCTCAAACATCGTGGCAACGTCTAACTCGGCGCTGATATTGGCGCGGTGTTTCTTGGCCTCAATAATCGACCCGAACTTGTAGCTCCGCTGCTTATCGGACTTAGCGTCAGTACTTAATACCAAGCGGCAATGCTGCCAATCGCTTAGACGGCTTCCTGTGCGGAGGTTTTTTGCCAATCGTTGAACGAATCGGAAGTCAGTCAGACGCGCAATCAGGTCATTTAACGATTCGCGAACTCGAACAAATCCGAGATAACAATTTGGTTGACATCTTGCTTGCCTTAGAAGGCAATTCTTGGGGAGCTGGCGAAATGGTGGCTGATCTTCGCAACAAACTACCTGGCGCCTCTACTCTTCAAGAGTAATTGCGAACTCGGGGCAGTTCGCTGCAGCTAATCGAGCTTTATCTTCTAGGTCTGGCGGCACTTCCCCATCACCAATTTCTGTTGCGTAACCGTAATCGTCAACATCGAACAGCTCCACGGCAAGAGAGAAACAACGATTGTGCCCTTGACATTTCTCAGCATCGACCTTCACTCGCATTTGCTGTTCCTCCAACTATTGGTGCCTCATCAATAACTTAGCGCTATTTGCGATCAAACCTTTTTTAGAGTTATGACCAACGCTGCTCATTGAGCAACAGGGCCAACCTCGCAAATTCCACCTAATATGGAAAAAGCACAAGGAGTTAAACCGTGGCCGAAAATGATGCAGCTCTCGAGTCTGATACCGATGTTGACCCCACAAAGGAGTGGCACAAAACTGCATGTGTTCTGTGCTCTGCCAATTGCGGGATCGAGGTGCGAATAGATGGCCGGGAAATCACTCGCGTGCGAGGCGACAAAGACCATCCAGCTAGCAAGGGCTACACCTGCGAAAAAGGACTCCGCGTCAACCACTATCAAAACGGACGCGACCGCCTTACTGCTCCGCTGAAGAGAATGGATGATGGAACCTTCCAGGAAATCAGTTGGGACCAAGCAATTAAAGAAGTCGCCGATCAACTTGTTGGCATTCGCGACTCTTACGGTGGCGACAAAATCATGTACTACGGCGGTGGTGGCCAGGGCAACCACACTGGTGGCGCGTATGTCCGCAGCGTTATGCAAACCCTTGGAATGCAGTACCGCAGTAACGCTCTGGCACAAGAGAAGACGGGCATGTACTGGGTCCAAGGCAAGTTCTTCGGTCGCCAGGACATCGGGGCCTCGCCCGATTTCCATCACACGGACTGCGCCGTGTTCATCGGCAAGAACCCTTGGCACAGTCACGGCTTCCCCGAGGCTAGGAATGTTCTAAATGCCATAAAAAATGATGACGAACGAAAAATTGTTGTATTCGACCCTCGAGTATCGGAAACAGCAAATATCTCCGACCACCATCTGCGCGTTAAGCCTGGCACCGATGCCTGGGCCTTAGCGGCAGTTCTGGCGGTAATGACTCAAGAAGGTCTTACCGATGACAAGTTTCTTAATGAACAGTGCGTTGGCTGGGAGGATTTAAGACCCCTACTTGATGAGGTCGATGTCACTGACTACGCCCGGAAGTGCGGAATCCCAGAAGAAGAGTTGAGATCCGCAGCGCGGACAATGGCTAAAGCGAAGTCATTAGCGACTGAAGAGGATTTGGGCATCGAGATGGCTCCGCACTCGACCTTAAACAGTTGGCTCCAGCGACTGTTATTTCTGCTGACTGGGAACTTCGGAAATGAAGGCGGAATGAACATTCCCACACGGTTGGCGCCCATTTGTGGTCATAGCGCTGAGGGTGCGACCGAACCCGTCACTGGTACGCCCATGCTCTGTGGACTAGTTGCATGTGCAGCCATTCCCGATGCAATTGATACCGACCATCCCGACCGATTCAGGGGCATGATCGTCGATTCCTCGAACCCGGTACATACGTTGCCTGATTCCAAACGCTTCCGAGAGGCATTCGCCAAGCTCGAATGTCTCGTAGTAATCGATGTCGCCATGACTGAGACAGCGCGTCAAGCCCATTACGTGTTACCTGCCTCCTCTCAATACGAAAAGCCCGAAGCAACGTTTTTCGCAGGAGAGATGCCCTCAAACTATTTCCATATACGCCAGCCAATTTTCGAACCCTTAGGTGACACTCTGCCCGAAGCTGAAATATATTCACGTTTAGTTGAGGCAATGGGCGGAGAACCCGACGGTGTCGAAGAACTAGCCGAAGCAGCTAAGGAAAGCCGCGAAGCGTTTATAGAGACATTCACACGCCTGTCCTCGGAGAATCCAGACCTTGGCGCCAAACTACCCACTGCGCTATACCGTTCTCTTGGACAGAGCCTCGGTGAGATGGGTCCAGCGGCCATCATGTTCGGCTCAGCAATGCAAGCCTCAATGCGTTTTCCTGACGCAATCCGGGAGGCCGGCATTAAAGGCGATGGCCTAGAACTCGCTAACAACCTGTTTGATGCGCTAATCAACGCGAAATCAGGGATGATTTTCAGCACTAGCGATTACTCAACCAGTTTCGACCGAATCAAAACTCCAGACGGCAAAATTCACATTCACATAGAAGAATTGGTAGACGAGCTGCGAGGTTTAGCGTCGGAAGAACCCGCCTCTCCTACCGACGCATTTCCGTTTGTCCTGAGCGCTGGAGAACATCGAGGTTCAACGGTTAACGACGTGATTCGAGATCCGTCGTGGCGAAAGAAAGACAAGGACGGGGCATTGCGCATTAACCCGCTTGATGCTGAACGGCTGGGGGTAGCGGACGGTCAGAGGGTTCGAGTTATCACAAAACGCGGTGAGGCCGAGGCTCCGGCAGACATAACCGACACGATGATGGAAGGTCAGGTCAGCCTCCCTCACGGCTTTGGTATGGAGTACCCCGACGAGAACGGGGAGCACAAGATCCACGGTGTGTCAGTGAATGAGTTGACCGATATTGAAGATCGCGATTGGTTAGCTCTGACACCTCACCACAAACATGTGCGAGCGCGCTTAGAAGCGATACCTGGATAGATCGTTACTCATACCCTTCCCAAATCTCTGAGGTGGGTAAGGGGTTTCCTTCTAGAATCGCAGTGTGTCTTTGACGGATTTGTTCGGGTATGTGAGCTCTTACGTATTCGATTTCTTGGCTTAAGACTAAGTCAACAAGCTCCAGCCTGTCTGGGGTCTGCTTCCAAGCAATCGGCACATATATCGGCAGCTCGAAACGTCGGAGCCTGCTTAGACCGGAGTAGATGGCCTTTTGGTATTCGAATCTCTCTTCCCAGTTCCAATGAGGTGGGGAGAATCCAGTTCCAGGATCCAATATGAGCCGGTCTCTAATCCCCCACCGCTCTGCGCGTTCAAGTTGTAAGTCGAACCAATCGACCATGACTTGAACTGGATCACCTTCTATGTGCTTCAGATGTCGAGGGTCGGGTCCTAACATGAAGGGCAACACAACCTGGACCTCGCGGCTTGCGGCCAGTTCAATCATTTCGTCACTCTGCAATGCGTCAGCCGCGTTGAGTACGCATGCCCCAGCATCTAATGCGCGTCTAGCGGTCTCTACTTGCCAAGTGTCGATAGAAACCTCGACCCCAAGCGATAGAAGACCTTTGAGGGGCCCTTCGACGATCTCCCACTCCTGTTCGGGAGTTACGAAAGCAGCATCACCATGTGACGCTTGAGCTCCAACATCTAAATGGTCCGCGCCCCGACTCAGTAACTCAGCGCCATACCTTTTCGCCTCTTCCTCATTAGAGACAACCGAAAAATTTGCCAGCGAGTCTGGAGAGGCATTAACTACACCGAAAATCTCCATAGCAGGAACCTATCGCCTTGTGGATCAGCGGAAACGACCCGATCGATAGATGCAACAAGATTAAACCGAGAGCTCAGGATTTCCCTTATAAGAATGCGCTTAAATCGCGGACTGCACCCTTGTCGGCACTAGTCGCCATCAAGCCGTACGCCTTAAGAGCAGCGGACACCTTTCGTGGACGTTGCATTTCTGGTTTCCAACCCAACTCGTCCTGAAACTTTCTTCTCTCAGCGAGAAGGTCGTCGTCAACCTGAAGATGAATCGAGCGGTTCGGGATATCTATCTGGATAATGTCGCCATCTCGAACCAGGCCGATTGTTCCTCCAGCGGCAGCTTCAGGCGAGACGTGCCCAATTGAAAGACCAGAGGTGCCACCCGAAAAGCGCCCGTCAGTCAGAAGCGCGCACGCTTTGCCAAGGCCTTTTGATTTGAGATACGACGTTGGATACAACATTTCTTGCATTCCAGGCCCCCCTCTAGGACCTTCGTATCGAACGACTACTACGGACCCCTCAGTGACTTTGTCATTTAAAATATGGTCAACAGCTTCATCTTGGCTCTCGACAACATGTGCTCTTCCTGTAAAGACCAGATTTGCTTCGTCCACTCCTGCTGTTTTGACGACACACCCATCCTCAGCCAAATTGCCGTAGAGAACAGCCAAGCCACCGTCAGCGCTATAAGCGTATTCCACTGAACGGATACAGCCTTGTTGTCGGTCGAGGTCTAAGGAGTTGTAGCGCTCGGCCTGACTAAATGCCACCTGAGTAGGGATGCCCGCCGGTCCAGCTCTATAGAACTCGTGCAAGGACTCATCATCGTTGCTAGCCACGTCATACTGCATTAGAGCTTCAAAGAGGCTCGCCGCATAAACCGTTGGAGCTTCATTATTCAGCAAGCCCGCTCGATTCAGCTCAGCCAAGATACCCATAACCCCTCCAGCACGATGGACGTCTTCGACGTGAAAGAGCTCAGTTGCAGGTGCAACCTTGCAGATATTGGGGACCTTCTTTGATAACCGATCTATATCGGCCATTGTGAAGTCCACCCCGCCTTCCTGGGCAGCAGCCAAAAGATGCAAAATGGTATTTGTCGAGCCGCCCATGGCTATGTCCAACGACATTGCATTCTCGAACGCGTCAAAACTGGCCACACTCCTGGGGAGCACCGAATAATCATCATCGTCGTAGTAGCGACGGCATAAATCAACGATCAATCGTCCGGCACTTAGGAACAATTCTTTCCGGTCCGCATGTGTGGCCACCACGGTGCCGTTTCCTGGCAATGAGAGGCCGAGAGCTTCGGTCAAGCAATTCATAGAGTTGGCCGTAAACATTCCGGAGCACGAGCCACAGGTAGGGCATCCTGAACGTTCCATCTCAAGAACATCTTCGTCGCTGACCGAATCATCAGCGGCGACAATCATGACGTTAATCAAATCAACTTTGTTTTCGGCGAGTTTTGTCTTACCTGCCTCCATCGGGCCACCAGAAACGAAGACCGTCGGAATATTGAGACGCATCGCGGCGTTGAGCATCCCTGGAGTGATTTTGTCGCAATTACTGATACAAACAAGGGCGTCGGCACAGTGAGCTTCCACCATGTATTCAACCGAGTCCGCTATCAAGTCACGGCTCGGCAAGCTGTAGAGCATTCCGTCATGACCCATGGCTATTCCGTCGTCGACAGCAATGGTGTTGAACTCTTTGGCCACTCCGCCCGCCTGTTCGATCTCGCGGGCAACCATTTGACCTAAATCTTTCAGGTGCACGTGACCGGGAACGAACTGAGTAAAGGAGTTGGCAATTGCGACGATCGGTTTGTGGAAGTCTTCGTCGGTCATACCTGTCGCGCGCCATAGTGCTCGCGCTCCAGCCTGGTTCCGGCCGGCAGTGGAAGTGTTCGAACGATGCTGAGGCATACCCCTAGCCTAGAACTATCTACCTATATACGGATAGAAAATTCCGGCGCATATTTGAAGTTGTACTTACTTGAGTTCTTGACTGGCAAGTTCGATTAAGCGCCTGAGGACAGGGTAATAACGCCAATAGGTATCCCTATCGCCGGTCCGAACGACGTCGCCCGACCAACCGGGACCTGCCAGCTGTTGACTGTCCGGCGATCGCAGCAACAACTTATTCCAAGCCTTAATCGAGGCATCAAAGCCGAAATTACCGGGTTCATCAAAGGGGTCGTCGTCGCCCTCGGACACAGATTGCAATTCGCCTTCGTCAAAGCGAAAGAGCAGGACAGTCTGGCCTATTCCTAATCGAAGAGTTCCATTCCAGAACTTCGTGGCCTGAACAAACTGCGCGTCTCCTCGACATTTTGCCCCAACACGTTCAAAGGCTCGCGCTAGTGCCTCCGCGTCAACATTCACGACATCCGCATGCCGTTACTTATCGCCATAGTTTGTCCGGTCATACCAGACGCTTCATCACTGCCTAAGTACACCGCTAAATTAGCGATCTCATCGGGCGACAAGATCCGTCCCATGGGAGTTCGTTTCGCCAATTGGTTACGCAATTCGTCAGATTCTGCACCCACTAGTTCGGCGAATCCATCCAACATGGGTGTGTCGACAAAGCCGGGACAAATCGCGTTGCACGTAACACCGGATGACGCTAACTCCAAACCCATGCATCGAGTTAGCCCTACAGCTCCGTGTTTAGATGCGTTATAAGGCGCTTGGCCGGGAGACTCAAACAGTCCCGCCGTAGAGGCAATGTTGACGATACTGCCGCGCCCCCTCTCAATCATTCCACCCAAAAACGCTTGACTTACTCGGACTATTCCGACGACGTTCACCTCGTAAAGGCGCGTGTACGTGGCTGGATCAATATCCAGAAATCTTCCGGCGGCATGGATACCTGCGTTATTGACAACTATGTCCACTCCTCCAAATTCGTCATTAACAAACTCAGCCATCGCAGCAACCGATTCGTCATTCGAAACGTCACAGACGAATGGCTTGATCGTCCCTTCGGGGCCTTCCTCTGAGGTTGCCTCTAAGTCATCTAATTTGCGACTGGTGACAACACATTGCGCACCTTCTCGAACGTAAGAGAGGGCTATTGCCTTACCTATACCTCTGCCGCCGCCGGTTATAACTGCCCGCTTACCTTCTAAACGCTGTCCCATTCCTGAGCTCTTCCCTTAGTTACGAGTCCGTTGACTCACCAGGTACACCAATTACTTGACCAACTTGTGGCGGTGTCTCCAACTCTTTGTGGCTTTCCCAGATTTCTTCTAAACGTGCATGCGCATCTGGATGCATTTCTGACACACGACGTGTTTCCTCCGAAACGTGGAGGGACATGACCTCGCACGTTGCAGCAACATAGTCGTCGTCATTGTTCACCATGATCTGCATGGCATGTATACGCTTCCAGTCAAAGCCTAAGAGCTGGGTACTGACAGTTAGATGTGCCCCTTCATGCACTTCGCGCAAATAAGTGACATGGTTCTGAGCAGAGAATGTTGTAACGGCATGTAAGTCCCGGTGAGCGCGCCCGAGACCAACGAAGTCCATCCAGGATTCGATCGCATCGTCGAAACACACTAAGTAATAGCCAGCGTTGAAATGACCATTGAAGTCAATCCACTCTGGCTTGACTACAGCTGAATATCCCTCAAATGGGCCCTTCACAATACACATTCTCCGATCTTCACTGGGAAGTCCGCCAACACGACAAATAACATCAGACGCCCGCCGATTAAGCAATTTGTTCGTTCAGCAACTTCAAGTGTCCTGCCGTTGGTTGTGGAGTTAGATTGACTTACTCATCGCCTGTGCGGAGAATAAGAATCATGCGCTTTACCCCAACAGAATTGACCGAAGCGGAGCTGCGTCTCCAACAAGAGGTACGAGAGTTTCTTGCCGAAGAGTTACCGCCCGGTTCACACGAACCGTGTCTCGGAATGGCGGCGCGAAAAGACAAAGACTTCTCCTTAAAAATGGCTGAGAGGGGATGGGTAGGGATGGCTCTACCGAAGGAATGGGGCGGCTCAGACCGGACAGCGGTAGACCGCTTCATCGTGGTTGAAGAAATGCTTCGATGGGGCGCGCCGGTAGGCCACCATTGGGTAGCGGATCGCCAGACAGGAAATGTGATTCTTAAATTTGGAACCGAGGAGCAACGGGAACGGTTCCTGCCCTCTATTTGTCGAGGTGAACTCGGCTTTTCTATCGGGATGAGCGAACCTGATAGTGGATCCGATCTCGCTTCTGTCTCCACCAAAGCCGAGCGAGCATCGGACGGCTGGATCATAAATGGCACGAAAATTTGGACTTCCGGTGCACATGAGAATGATTGGTTTGTGTGCCTATTGAGAACCTCGCCGATGGAGGACGGCAACAAACACGCTGGCTTATCGCAGCTCCTCATCGACCTCAAGTCACCCGGTCTGGAGATTAGCCCCATCCCTTTCCTAGACGGTTCACACCACTTCAATGAAGTCACCTTCAACGAGGTTTTTGTACCCGATACCAACGTGGTTGGAGATCTCGGAATGGGTTGGCATCAAAACACGACTGAGATGGCCTATGAGCGAGGCGGACCAGATCGTTGGTTGTCGCCCTTCTCAACCGTTGAGCAACTGCTGCGCGAGGCACATGGAACTGAGCTCGAAAATGCCGTGACCGAACTATTCGGCGAGCTTATTGCGCGCTGGTGGGGCATTCGTAACCTTTCCCTTTCCGTAGCTCGCTTAATCGATACGGGAGAGGCTCCATCGGTCGAGTCATCCCTAGTAAAGGAAATGGGTACCCGATACGAGCAGGAAGTAGTTGAGAAACTTGTTCATCTAATCGATCTCGAATATTCGCCCGACTCGGAGTCTCTGTTTGAGCGACTACTTTCTCAATGTGTCGTCACTTTCCCAGGCAACACGATAAGAGGCGGAACTATCGAAATTCTCAGATCCGTTGCTTCCAAGGGCTTGAAAGGTCTACCGGCATGACAGAAGACAGTTTGGTTGATCCCTTAGTAACCGAAACCGCTCATCGTCTCCTCTCCGAGATCTGCGACCACGAATCGATTCAAGCCGCTGAAGCAACAGGTCAAGCGCCCGAAATCTGGAATGCGTTTGCCGAAACTGGTTTCCCATGGATTTCCATCGATGAAGATGCCGGGGGGTCCGGAGGGTCATTGCTCGACGCGCTTGAGGTATTGCGGCTGGTTGGTTACCACGCTGCACCTATTCCAGCCGCCGAAACTGGGATTCTCGGCGGGTGGCTGCTCGCTAACTCAAGTCAGGAGTTACCCGACGGTATTACTACAGTCGTTCCCAATGGGCGAGAGAATGTAACCGGTTCTGTATCTGGCGACGAAGTAACGGTCACAGGACGTGCGCTACGTGTCCCATGGGCTCGCGTCGCGGAGCGAATTGTGGTTCCTTTGTCTATCGAAGACCAAACGGTAATCGCGTCCATCGACAGCGCTCAATGCGCTATCGAGCCCATGACAAACATGGCTGGCGAACCACGTGACACTGTGACATTTGAAAATGTTCAGGTGCCTCTCGCGATAGCCGCGCCCGGCATAGATCTCGAAGCCTTCCGCTTTCGAGGAGCGCTATCACGCGCCGCTCTAATGGCCGGCGCAATTGAAAAGATGAGCCAACTAACGGTTTCTTACACGAACGACCGCGTTCAATTTGGGCGTCCCGTCGCCAAATTCCAGGCCGTTCAACAGCACCTAGTTTGGGGCGCTCAGGATGCTGCCCTAGCTCGAATGGTTGCGGAAACTGCGGCAAGAGAGGCAGCCCGAGGCACTGCGCAATTCGAAATTGCTGCAGCCAAGTTAGTAGCCAACCAGGCTGCAGCCCGGGCTACAAAGGCTTGTCATCAAGCCCACGGAGCTATGGGAATGACTCAGGAGTACCCACTCCATCATTTGAGTCGACGGTTGTGGTCGTGGCGAAAAGAGTACGGAAGTGATGCCGAGTGGAGTAGTTGGCTCGGCAAAATCGCAGTAGCACAAGGTGCCGACCAGCTCTATCCATTAGTCACCGGCGGTTCAGCTGTTCTGAATTAGAGATAGATCATTAACGCAAAAGACTTCGATCAGATCTAGCATCACAGCATGACTGAATTCGCTGTATACGGAGACCTGCACGTCTCACTTGATAATTATGTCGCCGTCGCGGAAATCCGCCGCCCGCCCAACAATTTCTTCGATCTGGAACTGATAGACGGACTCGTGTCTGCATTCGGGGACTTAGATAACGACGAAAACTGTCGAGCAATAGTTCTGTGTGCGGAAGGTAAGAATTTTTGTGCAGGTGCCCAATTCCACAACGATGGAAGCCGCGGTGGCGAAATTACTGCAAAGAATGCCGACGGTTCCGCAAGGCACCTTTACGACGCTGCATTTGATCTCTTCAGCTGCAAAACACCGGTTGTTGCAGCGGTGCAGGGCGCCGCTGTTGGCGGCGGCTTGGGTGTTGCTTGTTTCGCTGACTTTCGAATCGCTGCCCCGGAAGCTCGTTTCACCGCAAACTTCGCACGGCTCGGTTTTCACCATGGATTCGCGTTAACGGTTACTCTTCCCGCACTAGTCGGGCAACAAAAGGCGTTGGAGCTGCTCTACACAGGTGCTCGCATAAACGGCGATGAGGCAGCGAAGATCGGCCTGGTGGATCACCTAGTACCACTCGCCGATCTTCGTTCTAGCGCAATCCATTTCGCTTCCGAAATAGCAACGTCCGCTCCACTAGCAGTGGAATCAATTCGGCAAACCATGAGGGGACATTTACCTCAGGCCGTTAAAGCTGCCACCGATCGAGAAAAAGAAGAGCAGGACCGATTGCGCGGAACGGACGACTGGAAAGAAGGCGTCGCAGCCATGAACGAGCGTCGCGTTCCTAATTTCTCGCGTAAGTAAGCGCAAACGGGAAACGGAGTGTTCAGACGTGAATGATTTGACCGAAGAGCAAATCCGAACCGAGTTGGCGCTCATACTGGATCGGAGAAGCGCAGACACGAGACTCAGCACCATGGGCGCTGGCTCAGATGACCTTGATGAAGGCCGTCGGTATCTTGCAAATACAGTGCGAGATGGTTGGCATGTTCCCACCTGGCCAAGAGAACACGGAGGCCAAGACGCGTCAGCTCACCAAAATTCTCTTATCGGGCGCGTCCTGAGAGAGTTCGTAGTACCTGACCTATACCCCTTCGCTATCGGCTTAGGGATGGTAGGCCCTGCCCTATTGCAACACGGGACCGAAGTCCAGCAAAGAGATTGGTTGAAACCTATTGCATCGGGCGAGGCGATCTGGTGTCAGATGTTTTCGGAGCCTGAAGCCGGCTCTGACCTGGCAAATGTTGCCCTCACTGCGCAGCAAGACGGCGACGAGTGGATATTGGGAGGCCAAAAGACTTGGACTAGTAGAGCCATGTGGGCCGATTGGGCTATCTGTCTGGCTCGCACAGATCCCACTCAACCCAAACACAAGGGTCTCACGATGTTTGCAATACCGATGTCGCTCTCTGGCGTGGAAATAAGGCCCCTGATGCAAATGAACCGAGATGCTCATTTCAGCGAGGTCTTCGTAGACGGCGCTCGAATTTCCGACCAGTGCCGCATTGGAGACGTCGGTGAAGGTTGGCGGGTGGCTATGACCGTGTTAGCGCACGAACGCGCCGGAGGGGGCAGCCGCGGCGGAGGGGACGGCAACGCTCGAGGCTTGAAACTGCCAAGCTGGGTAGCCGATCTGCAGGTTCTAGTCGGAGAACAAAGCAGTGACTGGCGAAATAAGGTTGCCGCTATTTACGCCCGCGATACCACCAGTCGTTGGACAGCTCAACGAGCGGGCGATGAGGCTAGATCCACCGGATCTCCGGGACCGGCCGGAAGTGGCGCCAAACTCAGAACCGTTAATTCGTACAAGAGCCGCTCGTATCTCGCAAACAGAACAGCGGGAGCCCATGGGATGCTTGAAGACGGCCACGGATACATAGAAACACTTACGGCGCCATCGATGTCGATTCGAGGCGGCACAGACGAGATTCAGAGAAACATCTTGGGAGAACGCGTTCTCGGCCTACCGGGAGAGCCTCGATTGGACCGTGATGTTTCCTGGAGCGAAAGTCGTCGAGGACTGATCTAGGCCTCTCTCCGTTCCCTCAGCAATACTTCCTGGGCAATTGTGGCAACGTGCCGCCCATCAGACGCAAATAGATTGCCCACGGTCATACCTCTTGATCCGGTGAGCCCATGGCAATCCCATTCATAGAGGTGCCACTCATCTGCTCGCGCAGGGCGGTGGAACCACATGGCGTGATCGAGCGACGCCCCCATAAATCGTTGTTGATATTCCTCCCGCGGCGCCTGGATAGGGTGCAACGACCTAGCAGCGTCGAATTGAATTGAGTCAGAAGTGAATGCAAGGCCACACAAATGGAGCCGAGGGTCGTCAGTAATCTGGTCGCGAATCTTTACCCAACCCATTGATCTCCCCGCTCCGGGCGGACTATTCAGAGCGCGACGCTCCAACAACAGATTCATGTGATCATTTTCTCGGGTGCTGCAATCTTGCGGATCCGGGGCAAGAGGCATTCGAGCGGTTTGAATCTCTGCGTCTTCTTCCGCGACGTGAAACGAGCACGAGAGATTAAGAATCGCTCCCCCACTCTGACGAGCCACCACGGCTCTGGTACAAAAAGAGCGTCCATTGCGGAGACGGTCAACCTCGTAGCGAACGGGTTCGTTCAGGGTGCCCCCACGTATGAAATAAGCGTGAACGGAATGGAGCCCGAAGGTTTCGTCGACTGTTGCAAACGCCGCTCTAAGACCTTGAGCGATCACTTGTCCGCCATATATGCGCCCCCATTGATACTCGGGACTTAACCCCACCCAGGTGTCCGGGCCGTGGTGTTCAAGTTCCATTACCTCGCCGAAGGTCATCGACTGTTCACCCATGAGAGCAAATCGTACTGAGGTCAACTTATTTTCAACCACTAAATATTTAGGGGGCAGTTGAAAGTTCTTTCCGCAAGTATTTAACAGCTCTTCCAATTCGCACAAACGGGCAAGAAAGCGCAACCCCGACTACCTTCGGTTTGGTGAATTCCCTCAACAGCTCCCAAAAACACGCCGCTAATGTCCTTTGGGATTACTACCAAAGCGACAAAGCCCTTCCCGAGGAAGCCTTCGTTGATCTCGATTTCAATGACGGGCTAGCTATTCAGGCGGAGATTCGAAGAAGAAGAGTCGAGAGCGGGTTAACCCAGGTTGGTTGGAAAGTTGGCCTGACCTCAGATCGGGCAAGAAAGCAAGTCGGAATCGATGATCGGCCATTTGGGCACTTGATGCGAAGCTTCGAGAGCGGGGTCTCAATGCCGGCGGATTCTGTGGCGGGCGCCACAATCGAGCCTGAAATGTGTTTCACCATTGGCGAAAACATCGCAGGCCCCGATGTTGACCCTAAGACGATTCCAGATCGAATCGAGCGGGTGGCTGCTGGCTACGAACTGAATGAACGTCGTGCTGTTGTCGGCGGGAACCTCGCCATGCTGATTGCGGACAATTTGACCAATTGGGCGATTGTCGAGGGATCCGGAATTCCCGTGAGCGAAATCAAAGATATTGACGAGACTGAAATTGTTCTCTACCGGAACGAGGAAGAATGCTTTCGCTGCATTCATAAAGACGAAGTCGATAACCCTTTTGTTTCGATCTCACGACTCGCTGCTACTTTGCATCGCTTTGACTTGAGCCTCGAAGCCGGCCACAAGGTCATAACTGGTGCCTATACCCGACACAAAGTAGAGGCTGGGGAACATTGGGTCGCCGACTATTCGAATATTGGCCGCGTCGAAACGAGTTACACATGAGTTCTGAATTACCTATCCCCGATAAGGCACTCAATGTGTTGGTCACAAAGACCCTCACCTTGCCGGATGTGACTTCGGAGGAAGAAGCGATGATCCAAGAGGCCGCTGGCCCGGACTCAACGGTTGTAATCGTCGACAGCCCCAAGGAGGGCATCGAATTCGCTTCCACTGCTGACGTGATATTGGGAATTACTCCCAAATGGCTTTTCGAGTCAGCACCGAATCTTAAGTGGGTCCATGCGACAGCATCGGGTGTTGACATGTTCATGTTCGACGAATTCGTGAATAGTGATGTCATTCTGACCGGAGAAAAGGGCTTAGTCGGCGGCCACTTGGCGGACACTGCTTTTGGATTGCTCTTGGCTCTAACTCGCAAGATCAAAAAGGCAATTGAGCTAGGACCTCAAGGGTGGAGTCAAGAAAACCGAGAGCTGATGAGGTTTTCTGAGATTGAGTTAGAGGGTCTAACAATGGGAATTGTTGGGTTTGGTGGCACAGGCCGGCACTTAGCTCGAAGGGCAACTGCGTTTGGAATGAAAGTTAGGGCCGTCGATGCGTTCCCAGTCGAACCTAGCGATGGGGTCGCTGAAGTCGAAGACATGAAGTCTTTAGCTGACATAGTGACGACGAGCGACGTGTTAGCAGTAGGCCTGCCTCTCACCGAGGACACCAGGGGAATGTGTAACTACAGCTTTTTTGAACAGATGAAGCCAACAGCCATTTTTCTGAATGTCACCAGGGGCGAGATCATTGATGGTCCCGGTCTCGAAAAAGCACTGCAAGATGGAATTATCGGTGGAGCAGCCCTCGACGTAGCCCCGGTTGAACCCTTACCTGCCGACAGCCTTTTGTGGGGATTCGAAAATTGCGTGATGACACCCCACACTGCCGGAGCGAGCCAGCATCGAGGCCGCCGAAACCTTGAGAGGTTTTGCAGAAATCTCGTAGCGCTTCGCGAGGGACGCCCATTCGAAGGCGTGGTCGATAAACAAGCTGGGTTCTAGCGTCCTTGCAGCGGATTGAAACCCTCTAACAACAACTCCCTACTCGGGGTGAACTTGGATCGCTTCACTCTGGGCTAATCGGTCAATTTCATCTTCTGTAAATCCGAACTCGCTTAGAAGCTCGCGCGAATGTTCTCCCTTTAGCGGGCTCGGCATTCGAATGTCCGATGACACACCTTCTATATTGGTCGCGTTTTTGAGTATCTCAATGTGTCCGGATATCGGATGTTCTACAGGTTTAGCCATCTCAAGGTATTGCACCTGAGGGTCATCGAACACTTCAGCAACAGTATTCACAGGACCACACGGCACACCTACAGCATTGAGGCGAATCACCCAATTTTCAGACGTATCGTCGTGTAACCGTGCCTCAATGAGTTGGTTCAGTTCAGCTTTGTTTGTCCGCCGAGAAGATACGGTTGAAAACCTGGGGTCGTCCAACCAACTATCGACCCCCAATTCGTGACAGAAGGCTTCCCAAAGCCGGCCCCCTGAAGCCGCAAGGTTTATATATCCGTCCCGGGTCTTGTACATTCCCATAGGTCCCAGAGTCGGATGATCATTTCCTTCTTGAGGTGGGTTGTCGCCGGCGACGGTCCACCGGGCCGCTTGGAAGTCGAGCATCCCGATCATCGACTCAAGCAATGACGTGTGAACCCATCGCCCTTTCCCTGTTCTTTGCCGTTCATGAAGAGCTGTCAGAATCCCGATAGCAAGCTGCAAACCAGCTGTTATGTCACTTATGGCCACACCCGCTCGAACCGGTCCCTGCTCGGGAAGCCCAGTTACGCTCATCATGCCCCCCAAGCCCTGGGCAATCTGATCAACCCCGCCGCGTTGACCGTAAGGCCCATCTTGACCGAACCCGGAAATAGAGCCGAGGATAATGCGAGGATTCACTTTCGAAAGACTCTCGAAGTCGAAGCCCAGCTTGTATTTGACCGCGCTGCGCATGTTCTCTACCAACACATCGGCCGACTGGACTAACCGATGAAGCGCAGCCCGGCCATCGGGATGCTTCAGATCGACAATTAGCGACCGCTTATTTCGATGGAGATTCAAGTAGTCAGGTGACGATCGTCCCCCTGCCTCGAAACCGCCTTCTGGTGATTCCACCCGCACAACGTTCGCGCCCCAGTCAGCTAGCTGCCGCACCGCCGTCGGTCCGGCGCGAGCGATGGTTAGATCAATCACAGTTACGTCGGAAAGCGGCAGTGGCTCAGTCATCGGTGTGCTACTTAGGGCTGGCCTGAGCGCCACGAATTAGTCGGCCGGGTCGCTCTCCTGTGGGCTCGCCTCCTTGGGCAACTTCCAAACCGGAAACGAAGGTGTGGCTATATCCCTGCGGACGTTGAACTAGACGCTTCCCACCTGCCGGTAGATCACGAATCAATTCTGGCGTTCCTACCGATAGACGTTCAAAGTCAACGACGTTGAAGTCGGCTTTATACCCTGGCTGCAATAACCCTCTATCTAGAAGCCCATACGTTTCCGCAGTTCTTCGTGTTTGTTTATTGACCAGGAATTCAAGCGGGAGGCGTTCACCCCGGGTCCTGTCGCGGCCCCAATGTGTCAGGAGATAGGTCGGATAGGAAGCGTCACATATCGTTCCCACATGAGCGCCTGCATCCCCGACCCCACATATGGTGTGGGGGTCCGTGAGCATCTCAAAGATTTCATTTAACGATCCTGAACTGTAATTTTCAAACGGATACAAGAGAAGAGTGTCTCCATCGCCTCTAGCTAGAAGGTCCAACAGCACTTGCCAGGGGCTTACACCCAGTTGAGCGGCACGAGCCGCGACCGATGTATCGGGCTCTGGTTCGTAATTCAGTTCAGGGCCTAACTCAAATGCTCGTGTTAAGGCGTAATCCATCCATTCGCTAAATGCATCCTGTGGACGTTCTTCTACTAGTCGGGTTCGCAGCTCTCGGTCATTGCGCAATAACACAGCGCGCTCATCGACAGGAAGCTGAGCAATCGTCTTATAGGCAGGGTGATTACCGAGTGGGTTAACGGTTGCTTCAAGCCCCAACAAAACGCCGATCGGGCGGCAGCCCACCTGGCCGGTTGCCGCCAATCCTTCTTCATTCGCCTTTCCGATTTGTCTTAGGGTCTGTCGCCAGAGATCAGGCTCATGGTCGACTTGGATAATTAACGCCGATAGCGGTCGTTGGGAGATTTCAGCGGCTTGGCGCAAAGCCTCGAATTCGCCGGGCCCAAAATCGCTATTAACCTGCAGAACTCCTGCTTTGGCCTCGCGCATCGCAGTAGCAATAGCGGTCAACTCCGGGTCTCCGGCGCTGAGGGAAGGTGTTAGGCGACCATCGGCGGTCTTATGCTTCGTGGTTCGGCTCGTGCTAAATCCCAACGCTCCCGCATCTAAGGCTTCACATATCAAGACTTCTAATTGAGAAAGCTCACCCTGAGTCGGCACTTCGAGATGGTCGGCGCCTCGCTCACCCATTACGAAAAATCGCAGGGCTCCATGTGGTATTTGGCTGCCAATGTCCATGACACGAGGCATGCTCTCCAAGACATCAAGGTACTCGGGGTAACTTTGCCATGAGAAGTCGATTCCTTCTGCGAGAACGGTCCCAGGAATATCTTCCACTCCCTCCATTAAATTGATGAGGAACCCTTCGGTCCCTTTCCGGACTGGCGCAAAACCGACTCCGCAGTTACCAAAGACCGCCGTCGTCACTCCGTGCCATGATGAAGGTGTCATCTCTGGATCCCAGGTTGCTTGGCCGTCGTAATGAGTGTGGATATCCACCCATCCAGGCAGGAGTAGTTGACCGTCTGCATCCAGTTCTCTTTGGGTTTGCCCATCGACTTTCCCGACGTTTGTGATGCGTCCGTCGGACACAGCCAGGTCGCCCAAAAATTCAGGCGACCCGCTCCCATCGATAATCCGGGCATTTCGTACCACTAGCTCGTGCATGAGGTGCCAGGGTACTAATCATTCTCATGGCGATCTGAAATAGCCGCTTCACTTAGCGACGGCATCAAGGTTCAACCAGGATTATCTGACTAAGTCAGCTGTCGTAACAACCGGGTAGATAACTTCGTAGTTGTGGAAATTCACTGTCGAAAAGATCCCAAAATCAAGGGTCCAAGGTAGAGCAGATGGCTTGGTACGACGGTGTCGCCGAGAGCAGCTTCGAGGTTGATTGCGAAGGGCAACGACATACCATCTGCTGGTCTCGCGGGGAAGTTTCACTTACTCATCACCCCGACATTCACGCAGAGAAAAGTCTCGCTGCCCTCGGTGGCCGCAAACCTAGATGTCTGGAGATATTCGAGCTGTGGGAATTTGCCATTTCCGACGGAGGGTTTATTGAAGAATGGGCACCTTGGCATGAAGCTGACCACCAAAGACGCTGGTGGCTGAAAACTGCTTTAGAACGACTCCGGTCTGAGGGCGTACAGGACTTTCTTTTTGACTTATCAAGAGAACGTGCCGTGCGAATGGGCGAAGTCGTCACAACTTTGCCTCATGAGTTTCTTGATCGCGCAATGGCGACAGTTGTCGATGCAGGTGATCGAAGGGGTTGGGATTTTGCGCCAGCTATCAGTCGTCACCTCTTCGATGCAACAAAGTTACGAGCGCGACGTTCATTCGTGCGCGCCCTAAGCCATCAACGACCCGCTATCCCCAATCCAGCCCTACTTCCGTTTGTGTGTCACGTGGATCTCTCTCGCGAGTCTGCAGTCGAGGGACAGATTGCGGGCAGAGACAGCCGGATCGAAATCCGATTACATCCCCGATGGCTCAGCGAGGTTTGGGCCCGCGGACTTGCGGTGCACTGCGGACGCTTTACGGTCAGCATTTCCGAGGAATTAGGCAACGTCACTTTGACGCAAGTTGAATGGGTTGAGGGGCATAAAAGATTTGAGCCGCGTCTAACTCGAATTCAGCTATGAGACAGGGTCCAATCGATCGCACCTCGACCGGCTTCCTCTAATGCTGCATTCGCTCGAGAGAAGGGTTTGCTACCTAAAAAGCCTCTATGCGCACTTAAAGGCGAAGGATGGGGAGATTCGATTATGAAGTGTTGTGGCTCGTCGATCAGGATCTTTTTTTTCTGAGCAAAGGCCCCCCACAGTAAAAAGACGACACGTTCTTTCTTCTGATTGACCACACGAATAATTTCATCTGTGAAGCTTTCCCAACCATGATTGCGATGGGAGCCGGCATTCCTAGCTCTCACTGTCAGTACTGTGTTCAGGAGCAACACACCCTGTCTCGCCCACTCTTCTAGGTTTCCGTGATCGGGTGGAAGAACACCTAGATCCGAGTGCATTTCCTTATAAATATTCTGTAACGACGGTGGAATCGGAACCCCATGACGAACCGAGAAACACAACCCGTGAGCCTGCCCACGTCCGTGATACGGGTCTTGACCGAGAATGAGAACTTTGATGTCAGCGAAAGAGGTGAGGTGTAGGGCTGCGTAGACATCCGTTTCTGGCGGATAGACCTCGGCAACCTGCCTTTCGTGTTGAATGAAACCTTGCAGTTCCGCCCAGTACGGCTCGGAGAACTGTTGCCGCAGCAAGGGATTCCAATCTGTTAGCAAATCGCAATCCTCAGGAAAGTTCGGAGGCAGCTTGCTTGCTTAACTCGATTGAGACTCCAATGCGAGTTCTGTAGTAGTCAAGATCCACGCCCTCGGTGGATTTCTGCCCCTGCATGTAACGTGCATAAACCCCATGGACAATGCAGGCAGTCTTAAAGTGATTAAAGCTGATGTAGTAAGGCAGATTACTTAAATCACAGCCCGTTCTGGATTCATATCGCTCAATGAGTTCCGACCGTCCCAGAAAGCCTTCTGCCAATGTTGGGGCGTTTTCTTTATTTACTAGTTCATCACTCGGTTCGGCCCAAGTATTGAGGGCATAGGCGAAATCAGCCATTGGGTCGCCGAGAGTTGAGATTTCCCAATCCAAAACAGCGGTCAGCTCGCCCTTGTTGTTTACCAAGCAGTTGTGAAGTCCGTAGTCGCCATGAACAACGCGCGCTGGACCCTGTTCAGGTCGTCTGGCCTCTAAAAATCCGTGCAGTTCGTGCAAGTCGGGATCATCGTATGAGGCTCCCTCGGCCGACGCCTCCCAGCTTCGATACCAAGTTCTGATTTGCCTCCCGACGTAATCCTCTTTCTTCCCGAGTTCACCGAGACCGACTTCGTCGGGGTCGACAGAGTGGAGAGCCGCTAATACATCCATGAAAGAGAGGCCTACCTGGGCGCGAGCCTCGACTTCCAAGTACTCCTCAGCGTCTTCGAGTTCGAAAAGAGCCTTGCCGTCAACTTGGCTCATAACGTAGAAGTGGGCGCCGGTAACGTCGGGGCTTTCACAGTAGCCATAGGCGATAGGCACTGGAACGGCGGTCGGGCCAAGGCCGCTGATAATGGAAAACTCGCGACCCATGTCGTGCGCTTTAGGCAGCAGCTCCCCCATGGGCGGACGTCGCACCACTGCTGCGTTGCCGTTTTGGTCCTTTAAAGAGTACGTGAGGTTGCTATGACCTCCTTCAAGGCGTGTCCATTCGAACGGAGGCTCTAACCCTTGGGTGTTGTCGCGAATCCATTCTTCTACAGCTGCTACTTCGTAGCCGACGATCTCGTCACCTGCACTCATTGGCCCCTCACCTTTTCTGAGACTGTTGTATGACCATACGCGAATTCATCAAGCTGTCGATGATGGAAGGTGCTTGTCGAACTGAGAATTGAAGAAATTTCATTGGGTACTGTCATCCCGGTATAGGAGTGTTCTGCCAGGCAAGAAATCTCCAATCGCCATTCTCGTTCACCCAAACACAGGTGTAGCGACTTCTTAACAGGAACTCTTTGCCGCGAGCGACAACGGTTATTGCTGCGGTTCCATTCACAAGTGCGAGATCTTGAAAACTTTGAATTTCGACGTCAGTGTTGTCCACTTCTCGGTAGTCAAAAAGTCCGGATTCGAGGGCCTGGAGGTACGACTCCTTAGTATCCACCGCAGCGGTGGAATGGGTGTACCTAAGGTTGGGGTGGAGCAAGAGATCGAGAGTGGACAAGTCCACGTCGATCATCGCTTGCCAACGGCGCTGTTCTAAGTCCTGAATAACTTCGCTCATTCCAGAACGCTAGCTACTTTTGCTCTTCAGGTCATCCTCGCTCGGGAGGCGAGTTGAGTCCATCAATGTATTTGTGGCGTTTCATGACGGCTTTTGAGCTACAACGAACTCAATGAGCACTTGAGTTCTGACGCCTATGCCTTCTTCTTCGAGATCAGCTAATTCTTCTCGTAAGGAGTTTTCCACTTCATTAGCTCCGCGCTCTTGGATCGCCATCCACGCTGGGCCTGCGGACATCCAAGCCCTCACCTCATGGTCAAGATCGGCGCCCTCCAGGTCGAACGCGAGGGATTGTCTTTCTCCTGGGATTAGACCAGCCGCTTCACACATTTCTTCTGCGCGACCTTCTAACCCTATTTCGCCTAGTTGCTGAGACCATTCGATTTCATGTTCAGAAATACGTCTAATCGCATGAAAAGCTCTCCCGATCTGGCTCGCCTCGCGACCTGCTGAGAAAAAGCTGAGACCCATCAATCCTCCGGGCTTTAGGACTCGTGCTGCCTCATTCAACGCATCCTGATTAGGTCCCCAAATTCCTCGACAACTAGTCGCTATATCAAAGGTTCCATCCTCCCACGGCAGGTTGTTCATGTCTCCGTGGCGAATATCGGCGGCAGGAGTGCGGCGCTTCGCTAATGAAAGCAACCTCTCTGACGCATCTAAACCATGCACGTTTGCGCCACGGCGCGAGGCCATATTTAGCATTAGGCCAGACCCACACGCTATGTCTAGGTATTGACTTCCTTCGCCAACCCCTGTCGCCCTCAGAACTGCATCAAATTCCGGCCACCACCTCGGCTCCATGACGGCGGCCCAGACTTTCGCTTGTTCTCCCCAACCTTTGTCTACTTCTTTCCAACTCACGGCAGTCACTCTCCCAATGCATGAGGTCAAACACGATTGCAATATTTGTGTTGAACTCTATGACGCCAGAGGAGGTAACGAATGGAACTGACCGGTAATCCGCCGGAATTGCGATCTGTATATGTCGATCCAGACGAGATGGAATGGTGCGTCTCAGATTTTCCTGGTATCCGCCACAAAGTTCTCTGGTCTGATCCGGACTCGGGTCGATCCACCATCCTGTTCAAGCTCGACCCTGGTGCGGTAGTTCCTCCGCATGAACACACTGATGTTGAACAAACTTGGGTGATTTCGGGGTCTTTCGAAGACGCAGAGGGGACGGCTCTGCCAGGCCATTACATCTGGCGTCCCGCCGGGAATAGACACGAGGCTCGAAGCGTAGACGGCGCTGTAATTCTGGGATTCTTCCTCAAGCCCAACAAGTTTGATGTTGAAGCACGGTTCTACACAGAGCAAGGTTCTGGAGAATCTGTGGATAGCTAAGAACCTTCTTGACTACCCTCCAAATGTGGAATTAGATCGCGACACTGATCTGGCAAAAGGCGACGTTGAGGCCATCCAGCGGGCTCGAGACTGGGCTGAAAACGTTGTGGCACCCATGGCCGAAGTCTGGGAGGTGGAACGCCGGTTCGCTGCCGAAGCGTTTCAGAGCGCTGGCCAGAACAATTTGACTGGACTCTTGGTCCCTTCTGAGGACGGTGGCGAACAAATAAGCGTCATTGGTTTAGCTCGCGTATTAGAAGAAATCGCTGCAGTGGACTTCTCAGTTGCTTTCTCCCTCGTTTGTCATAACAACTTGGCAGGAGCAGTTGGGAGACGAGCTGAAGGGTCTCTTCGCGAGAAGGTTCTACCTGGACTCGTAAACGGAACTTCGCTAGGTGCGTTTCTGTTAACCGAACCAAACGTTGGATCTGACGCGGCGGCTATCACCGTGACCGCAACACAAGACGGGGAACAATGGGTCCTTAACGGGGAGAAAGCTTGGGCCACAAACGGGACCGATGCCGATGTTCTATCGGTCTACGCCCAAACAGATTCCTCTCTTGGACATCGAGGCATCGCTACGTTCCTAGTTGACGCTAACGCTCCTGGCATACTCAAAACTCCTGGGTATCAGATGTTGGGAGGTCACGGTTTAGGCGCGAACAGCATCCTGTTTGAGAACTGTCATGTCCCAGCAGAATCTCTATTTGTGCCCACTGGCGAAGGGTTCCGTGCTGCAATGGAGGGAATCGACTTAGCGCGGGTACTTGTCGGCGCTATGTGCTGCGGGATGCTCCGAACGGCACTTACTACGGCTTCCAATTACGTTCGCCAGCGCCTTGCTTTTGGTGGCCGACTTGCCGATCTGCAGGGGGTGCGCTTTAAGCTCGCAGATGTCTCTACAGACCTTGAGGCTTCGCGTCTTCTCACATACCGTGCTGCTCGAACATTCCAAGAAGGCCGTGACGCCGCAGTAGAGGCAGCACATGCAAAAAAGTTCTCTACTCGCGTAACCGAAAGTGGTATCGCCTCGTGCATGCAAGTTATGGGGGCAAATGGCGCACGAAGAGACCACCCGCTTCCTCGCCACCTTGCTGCTTCACGACTAACCCATTACGTGGACGGCGCAACCGAAATTCAAGACGTAGTGATCAGCCGATCATTACTTGATTAATCCATGGGGTTTATTTGTATGCGATGCCAACTGCGATTAGTTGAACCGTGACTGAACCCATCTCCGAGCAGGTAAACGAAGGCCTCGACGAAGAGGAACTGGAAGAACGCCGCAGGATTGCTGCCGTTTTGGCGAACAGCGGACGACATATCGAAATAGACCCCGAAGGTTTGCTAGATCTAGACGAGGAGTCCGAGGACCGGTAGCGGCGATTCGAATTAGTCAGAGAACACGAGAGAGGCTTCGGCTGACAAACCTGATGTTCTGGTTCGACATGATTTGTTGTACCGGAGCGGAGGCGTTGGTGGTGTTAGCTGCCTCCATAAACGCATCTAGAGAATCAGTCCAACTGACCAGTGCGTACATTCCCGTAAATTCTCCGCCAGCTATGACCTGATTTATTGCATAACCGTTTGCGCCCCCGCTGAGTCCGCCCCACATGGTGTCGGCATTAGACGAATAGGTTGCTTCATCTGCCATATCGCCGGTGCACATCAAGATCGAGGTGTATCGACCATCTCTTGTTCCGCGTTGCGCCAACAGTTTTGCCATGCTGCGTCGTGTAGGTGTAACACCGGAGCGTTGGTACATCTCCATCACCCGAGAACTGGCATTCAGCTTTGCAATTCCCTCCATTGCCTGGTCAATCGATTCCCATTGAAACGAGGCATTGACTTCGCCAGCGCGGTCTCCACCTACGACTGTTTGAGACAAGGCAACGCCCAATGCGGAGCTTTCGCCAAGGACGTGATCTTTACCCCAGTCACTCCAATCATTCACTAAGCCGTTCAAGTCGGCTACGCGCGAACTCAGCACCGTTGTATATGTCATATCTATTCCACCTTTACCCCTTGAAGATTTCGACTGTTTTAACACTTTTGAGCCTGAACCATCCTTGCGACGGCTTCATAGGTGGGGGTCAGTAATTAGGGGTCGATGGAAAGTCTTAACCTCCTATCCAACCGCCATCGACTCGCAGTTCAGTACCGGTTGTGAAGCTCGCATCGTCTGATGCCAGAAACAGTGCGGCATTAGCGACTTCTTCGGGTTGCCCAAATCGCCCTAAAGGGTGCCTTGAGAGGGAACGTTCGATGTAAGGGGCCGGGTCTTTGAAACGCCCGAAGGATCGGTCAAGAAGTGGTGTTTGCGTTGCGCCGGGCAAAATGCAATTGATACGTATTCCTTCGGAAGCGTGGTCGTTAGCCGCTGTGCGACACAGGCTGACAATTGCGCCTTTGGATGCGATGTACGCAGCGTTCGATAGTCCCCCGGAGATTGCCAATTGTGATGCGAGCGCCACTATGGACCCTGTGCCTTTGGTCATCAAAGGAATGCACGCCCTCATCCATAGGTACGTTCCCTTGACATTAACTGCGAACACTTGATCCCATTCTTCAGGAAGTGTGTCGGGGATTTTCTTGCCCACGGAAGTAGCCGCCGCGGTCACCAGAATATCTATAGCCCCATATCGTTCAATGACCGATTTCGTGACGCTGTCTACTGCTTCGACGTCTGTCACATCGCATTCGAACCAGCAGGCGGTTCCTCCGTCTTTCTCAATCAGCTCGACGGTGGTGGCGGCTCCCTTTGCGTCGATGTCTACAACTACCGCTACTGCTCCTTGTTCGGCAAAGCGAACGGCAGTCGCTCTTCCAATGCCGGAACCTCCTCCGGTTATTACTGCTACACGTTCTGTCAGTCTTCCCATAACAAGATCGTAGATGCATTTGGTCGAGCCAAATCGTTACTCAGCGCCACTACCCGGCGCTACGCTGCGTCGACAGCACCCCGATAGTGAACTCATCAGCTTCGAACTGAGCCCCCTATGACTGAATCAAATTTTCCTCAGCCCCCTAAACATTTGTCAACCGAGGAATTCCGCCAGCATGGCCATACTCTCATCGATTGGATTGCTGACTATTGGGAGCGCGTTGAGGACTTCCGCGTTGTTTCGGACGCGACACCCGGTTCTATCCGTGAACGACTACCTGCTGCCGCCCCCGAGGCTGGTGAACCTTTCGAAGATTTGATTCGAGACTTAGATGACATAGTTATGCCCGGCATCACTCACTGGCAACACCCATCATGGTTTGCTTTTTTCCCAGCCAACGCTTCGCCGCCGTCGGTACTCGCAGAACTAGTTTCAGCTGGGCTAGGGGTCCAGGGGATGCTTTGGTCAACATCGCCCGCCGCTACAGAAATCGAAAGCCACGTACTCGACTGGCTTGTGGATCTGCTTGATTTGCCTTCTTACTGGAAGACCACGGAGCAGGGTGGTGGTGTTCTGCAAATGAGTGCATCGGACTCCACCCATACCGCTTTGGTAGTGGCGCGTCATCAAGCTACAAACAGAGGCGTTCAACCAGGTTCGATGGTTGCTTATGCGTCTACCCAGACCCACAGCTCAATACAAAAGGGGGCCACGGTTGCCGGCTACGGCCATGTCCGACTTGTTGACGTCGACGAACAACAAGCAATGAATGTCGAGGCGCTCCAGAGCGCTATCGAAGAAGACAAAGCCAACGGACTGAGCCCCGTATTTGTCGCTGCGGCCTTGGGGACGACGGGAACTACCGGGGTTGATCCGATTGAAGCTATGGGGGCTATCTGCAAGGAACACGACTTGTGGCTCCACGTAGATGCTGCTTATGCCGGGAACGCAATGATCTGTCCGGAGTTTCGCCACTACCAAGCCGGATTAGAACTAGTGGATAGCTACACCTTTAATCCTCATAAATGGCTCATGGTTAACTTTGACTGCTCAGTCTTCTACGTGGCCGATCGGGGTCCGCTCATCGACTGTCTCAGCATCTTGCCCCCATATCTAAAGAACGAAGCGAGTGCTTCAGGGGCAGTGATCGACTACAGAGACTGGCATGTTCCATTAGGGCGTCGCTTCCGCGCGCTAAAGCTTTGGTGGGTAATACGAAGCTATGGGGCGGAAGGACTCAGAGAGATGATCCGCTACCACGTGGCTCTCACCCAGCAGCTGGCGGACCGTCTATATAGGGACCCTAGGTTTGAGATTGTTGCACCACATCCGTTCGCTCTGGTCTGCTTTAGGTGCACTGAAAGTGATGAGGCTACAAGTCGTTTAATTGAGGCGATTAACAAGGTGGGGAGTGTTGCTTGGACTGGATCTGAGCTAGATGGGCGCCCAATGATTCGAGTTTCGATTGGCCAGCGATCGACTGAACAAAAGCACGTTGATGCCCTCTGGGATCTCATTGATGAACATGCCTGATGCGGACCGTTGGGCACTATCTATATAGCGAAGCCGCCGGTCTTGGTTTCGAGGTATTCGCTGATTCCTTCGTGGCCGCCCTCTCGTCCCACGCCAGAGTCCCCCATGCCACCGAACGGCACAGATGCTGATGTTGGGTTCACGTCGTTGATGCCGATAATTCCGAACCTAAGACCTTCGAACGCTCTCATAGCCACAGAGATGTCGCGGGTGTAGACGTAAGCCGCTAATCCGTAATTGGTGTCGTTTGCCAGTTGGACGACCTGCTCGGGGTCTTCATAGCTAATGACAGGAGCGACCGGCCCAAAGGTTTCCTCTCTGTAAATCGCCATTTCATCGTTAACGTCGGTTAAGACCGTTGGGGCGAAGAAGTGACCATTAGCATGATCGCCTTCTGTTAAACGCGCTCCCCCTATGGGAACCCCAGCTCCTTTTTCGCGGGCATCTTCTACCTGCCTTTCGACCTTTGCAACAGCAGAATCGTTTACTAGAGGTCCGACTCCGACGCCGTCTTCCATGCCATTGCCTGTCTGCAGCTTCTCCACTCGACTGCACAAAGTTTCTTCGAAGGCTGCCCGCAAAGTATCGGGCACGTAGAGCCTGTTGGGACTGATGCATGCCTGCCCGGCGTTTAAGAATTTGAGGGCAGCTGCCCCCTTCGCAGCATGGACAGGGTCAGCATCAGGGAACACGATGAACGGAGCGTGGCCGCCTAGTTCTACAGAAATTCTTTGCAAATTGGCTGCTGATTTGGATGCCAGAATTCTCCCAACCGCTGTGCTGCCGGTGAAAGTTAATTTTGCCACCCGGGGATCTCCGGTAAAGACATCGCCGATTGGTGCGGGGTCTGCAGCTGTGACCAGGTTGATGACACCGTCCGGGAAGCCTGCATCAATGAACACCTCATACGTGGCTCTAGCGCATAGCGGTGTGGCTTCTGCGGGTTTTAGAACGAGCGTGCATCCAGCGGCTAATGCGGGCCCCATCTTTCTCGTGAGCATGGAGATTGGATAGTTCCATGGAGTTATTGCAGCGACAACACCGACTGGGGCTTTCACTGAAAGGAAACGTTGATCTGCTCTTTGAGATGGCAGCCATTCGCCGGTTACTCTCTTGGCTTCTTCAGCAAACCAGATCAAGAAGTCCGCTGCGTATTTGACCTCGGCCCGAGATGCCTTGAGCGGTTTTCCCTGCTCTGATGTCATGAGTTGAGCTAAGTCTTCACTTCTTTCGGTCATCAACTCCCAGGCTCGGTATAGCAGACGCGAGCGTTCGTACGCTGTTGTTCGACTCCATGCCGGAAAGGCTGCGTTTGCAGCATCGATGGCAGCTGTGGCATCCACAGCATCACCCGCGGGGACAGCGCCAAGCACTTCACCTGTCGCCGGGTTCGTTACTTCAAATGTATAACCCGACTGTGCTTCTACCCATGATCCGTCAATAAACACGTCGACCTCCGAGCCGTCGTTAATGCAACTAGTCGTTTGCGCAGCCTAGAAGCTGCCTTATGGTGTGCCGATTTCTTCAAGAAATCGATCGTTTTCTTCAGGTGTACCCACGGTAACTCTCACGCCTTCGTTCTCAAACGGCCTCGTTACTATGCCTTTGCTTTCGAGATGCTGAAAGAGCGAACTAGCTTTATCGCCGACCGGGAGCCACAAGAAATTTGCTTGACTAGGCGTAACTGGCCAGCCCGCTACGCCTAACGCTTCCGCGACTCGGGTTCGTTCCTGTATCACCTCTGCTACGCGCTCGTTCAATTCGGTTTCGGCTGTGGGCTCCAACGACGCGAGCACGGCCGCTTGCGCCAAACCGTTGACGAGGAACGGTAGCGCTACCTTGTCGATTGCCCCGATCACATCGGCGTGTCCGACTGCATAGCCGACCCGCAAATTGGCCAACCCATACGCCTTGGAGAAAGTTCTAAAAACTACTGCGTTGTTGTGCCGGGGCAAGATTTCAGTTATTGGATTTCTTACCGATTCATCAGTGACGAACTCCAGGTATGCCTCGTCAATGATGACCACAACGTCGTCGCTCAACGCGTCAAGCAACTGGAGAAGGTCGTCGGTGCTGCATACGGTGCCCGTCGGGTTGTTCGGCGTTGAAAGGATCACCAGCTTTGTGCGGTCAGTAACTGCTGCTTCGACCGCTCCTAGATCAAATGCCTGTTCTTTGAGTGGGACGGTTACTGGATTCGCTTCGGCGATGGCACTGAATACAGGGTGAACCTCGAAAGAACGCCACGGATACACGACCTCGTCGCCAGGGTCGACGTAAGCCAAGAATGCCTGTTGGAGGAGACCCACTGAACCGCACCCAATGGTTACCTGTTCGCTAGCAACACCCTGCTTTTCGGATATCGCTGCTCGCAAAGCTTCACCCCGATGATCGGGATACCTATTTAGAAGATTCGCGCTATCGGCGACTGCTTCCAGGACCGAAGGCAGCGGGCCATAGGAAGACTCGTTGGAGGCAAGTTTAATTGCTTCGACCAATTGATGGTCAGCCGCTGCTTGGGCAGCTGATTTTCCGGGTTTGTATTGCGGGAGGCCGTCCACTACCGCTCGAGGTCGTCCACTCATTAGAACTCCTTCCCGATTAATCCGTGACAGCCTACGTGTTTATTAGGTGAGCGCTTCAAGAAGTTGCACATGTGGTTCTGCTCCTCCGCCTGGATTCAAGGGAATAACGACTATCTCGGTGGCACCCGCGTCGCGATGTTCGTCCAGACGCGATGCAATTCGTGAAGAATCACCCCACGCCACCAACGAATCAATCAATCTATCGCTACCGCCGTCGGCGAAATCGTCGTTGTTGAATCCGAGTTTGCGCCAAGCACGGTGGTAGTAATCGAGCCCGACATAGAAAGCAAGCGCTCGTCTGCCTAATGCTCTGGCCTCTTGGGGGTCTTGGCTGGGCAGACACATTAAAGTAACATTTAGAGCAGTTGTAGCGGCAATCTGCTTTCTGGTTTGCGCCGTGTGTTCTGGAGTCTGCAGAAAGGTACTCACTCCGTCGACCGAGTCGGCTAATGCTGCGAGCATCTTCGGGCCGTGTGCCGCCACGTGGATTTCCAGTTCATGGTCTCCGGGCACAGCGATTTCGGCGGAGCGAACCGCAGTGACGTAGTCGCTTAACTTTTTCACTGGAGGTTCCCATTGGTGTCCTCGCGCCTGCACTAGACCGGCGTTCGATACGCCAAGCCCCAAAATAAATCGGCCTCCAGAAAACTCCGTCAAAGTTCGCGCTCCAGCTGCGGCTGCGACAGCGTCCCGGGCATAGACGTTCGCTATGCCAGTTGCCACTTTGAGCTCATTGGTCGAGGCCAGAACGTAACCAGCCACGGAAAATGGTTCTCGGCCGAACAACTCCGGCAGCCAGAGTGTGCTCACTCCGAGGGTTTCTATCTCTGCCGCAAAGTCTCGAAGCGCTCTTCCTGACATCCGATCGGTGTTGAACATTACGCCGATTGAAGCTTGTCCGTGGGCCATCTCAGCTCCTTCATGGTCAACAGTTGTTCACTGTGGTGTCGAGAATATCGACATCCTGCTAAAACCTTGCCAGACCATCGGTCGCTATCGACAAGAGAGCTAACCGGTTGTGATCAACTTTCGTCTCACTAGGGAGGGCCAATGCTCAATCGACCCATTGAACCTGCGTGGTTTATGGCTGTTGGAGTAGCCATTTCATGGTTAGGCATACTCATGAAAAGCATCCCAGTGATTTTCACTGGTTTTGGAATGTTTATCGGCTTCGCTTTGTCAACGGCGTTAAACGTTTGGAACGAGACTCGCTTCGGCCCTCCGCAAACTTGGGGTGACGATGACCACCCAACTCAAGAGTGACCGGCGATGCAGGCAGCGCGCGCTCACGGCCGCTCCCTCTCCATCAACTAGCCGCTAAATTCAACTTAAGATTCGAGTCACTCTTACGAGGCTCGAATGGCAATGTGAGGCGGTTCACATAATGAAATTCGGCGCTTTTTTGGCTCCGCACCACCCGGTCGGCGAGAACCCGATGCTCCAGTTTCGGCGCGACCTTGACCTTGTAGTGCAACTAGAGAAACTGGGTTTTGATGAGTTTTGGTGCGGGGAACATCACTCGTCGGGTTGGGAAATGATCGCTAGCCCAGAGATGTTCCTAGCAGCCGCTGGCGAGCGCACATCGCGCATCAAGCTCGGAACCGGCGTCATCTCACTCCCCTATCACCACCCATTTAACGTCGCTCAACGGATCGTGCAGCTTGACCATATGACTGCCGGTCGCGTTATTTTTGGAACAGGACCCGGAGCTCTGCCATCTGATGCTCATACCTTTGACATCGACCCCATGCTCTTACGCGATCGTCAAGATGAAGCACTTGGGGTGATTTTGCGACTTCTTCGTGGCGAGCCT
>MDTD01073475.1_pt1 | contig 55102 bp, 75 predicted proteins | sample 811221 | NCBI WGS metagenome assembly MDTD01 (sample SAMN05326646, study PRJNA326480) | marine metagenome | isolation source: seawater | place: Pacific Ocean: South West | collected 2011 | reverse complement strand
CTTAAAGTTTTAATATCAGTTTTTTTATATTCATCAATTCTTGGAAATTGAGTTTGAAATTTTTTAAGCTCACCAAATGAAAACTTTGTTTTTTTAGTATACCAAATTAGTTTTTCAATATCACGTTTTGCAAAAGGATTATTTTTCCAATCTTTTAGTATTTCATTTAAGTCATTAACAATACTTTGTCTCATTTCCATTGGAACAGCTAATAGTGTTACACCTACTTGCTTAACAGTAGTACATTCAAGCATACTAATTCCTTTATCACGTCTAAATAACTTTTTGATATTTTCATTTCCATAAACTAATTCAAATAATTCAGGCAACCAATCTTTAACCGTAAAGCAATTTGCAAGTTGCCAAACACAACTCAATCCAAAACTAACTTTTGAATCATCTTTATTATATCTGTCAGCAAACTTTAATATATTACTTTTTACTGCTGACCATTTTGCCGGCCTTCTAATATACTCATAAGTTGGTCCTGTAGCATCAACACTAGCTTCAATATCACAGCTTTTGAACTTATCAAATATTTCAAATGTTTTATTAATATTAGTGAAGTTAGTTGTAATTCTTAAATCTATATGTTCTGCATATCCATTATCAACAGCATATTGTAATACTGAATGAATATGTGAATTAATTGTTGGTTCTCCACCAATTACTTTTAATTGTAAAGTATCTTTATTAACTAACTCTTTGGTCAAATCGCTATTTGATATAGAGTCTCTAAGAGTAGTTGTAGGTTTTATATCTTCATTTAATAAGTTTAATTCTTTCCACATTTTTTGTATTAAATTGCTCGATACTGGTCCACACATTGTACACATTAAATTACATAGATTATCTGGTCTGTAATCGATATATCTTGGCTTCTGCACTTCGTTGCCACTTTCAACATCTATTGATTTAAGTGGCATATAGGTATGAGAAAAAATAGAACTAGACCCAGACTTTTTTTCAGCTTCTTGACATATATAACAACCGGTTGGCCACTCACCATCGATAAATTTTTTTCTATAATCTTTTGCATAACTGCTATTCCAAAAGCTTTGGATCGTATCACCTTTAGATATTGTATAACGGTCTGTCTGCATACAACAAAATGCTAACTCATCTGAGTTTTTATCAACATACAGACTAGTGAAAGGTGCTTTACAAAATACAGAATCTTTGTGAGTTTTTCTATGTAATTTTATTGCTTCACGAATTCCTACTTTACTATAAACATCATCAATCAAATAATGTTCATAATCAGGATGGTCTTTATCAAGTAAGCCAATATGCATTACCGGAGTGATCCTAATATCATTTGTTGCACATATAAGTTGTCTCATACGAAAGTATTTGTTACCAATATAATCAGGAGTAAATTCTTTCATTTGCCATATTCCAATTTGTGCTAGTCCGAGAGGTAAATGATTATAATCGTTTTGTTGTCTAATAGGTAAGTTATCATCATAATTAGAATATCTAATACCCGATCTCATATTTCCTAATCCTAAACCTTTGGAAAGACTAAAACATACTTCTTTAATACAAGGATAATCAATATTAATTTCCCAGAGAGACTTATCAAAATCAAAAGAATGCGTACCAAACCAAGCACAATCAATTAATACTGGAACATCTAATTTTGTACAATCGTTTAAAAGTTCTTGCAAGAACGGAGGTTGATATCCATTTCCACAGAAAGGTAAACTTATTATTACCCAATCATTTTTTTCAATTGGCACATAACTTCCATCTTTATTATCAATAAAAACTCTATGTTGTATTCTTTTATGATAAGCATATTCTCCTCTATATGTTCTTAATCTACGTTCTTTGTATCTATAATATGCTTCATCAAATGCTTGAGTAGTTCCGTGTATCAAGTCTTTATATTTGAACCTATCTAAATTTTTAATTTTTAATTCAGTCGAACTATGAATCCAGTTATGAATATCTGTTAAGTATTCATCTTTAACATCAAAATAACCTGATTGTCCTAGCCACTCTTTCCAAGGAGCATTATACAATCTTTCCTGAAACTTAGGATCATATATAGCGGCGTGTTTTGTCAAGAATAAATCTTTATCTAACTTTATAGTCATATAACTCCTTAAATCTTGGACTCAGTTCAAACATATCAGTTTTTTTATATTGATCCATTAGTGTAAATTTTCTTTTAAATGCCCTGTGATGTTCCCAGGTAAATTTTGCCCTTTCGGTATATTTTAATAATGCTTCTATATTTTTCTTGGCTCCAGGAATATGTTTCCAATCTTTTAGTAAACCATTTAAATCATCTCTTATATAATGTTTCATACTTTCTGGAACTGCTTCAAGTGTTATTCCTGTTCCATCACAGTTGATCATACTAATAAAAGTATTGTCCGTGTGTAGATTTTTTAAGTTTTCATTTACATAGAAAAGATCGAATAATTCTGGTAACCATTCTTTGGCAGTAAAACAATTTGCTAATTGCCAAACAAGATTTATTCCCCATCTCATTCTAGGAGAACTGTCTTTATATCTTTCACCAAACCCTAAAAGGTGTTTTCTTACAGCTGACCATTTTGCTGGTCTTCTTACATAATCATATGTAGGACCTGTAGCATCAATACTAGCATTTATTTTACAAGTTTTAAATTCATCAAACATCTTGTAAGTTTTATTCATATTTGTAAAATTGGTTGTTATTTTTAAATCTATATCTTTAGCATAATTTTTTTCAATACAATACTCAAATACAGAATGAACTTTTTTATTAATAGTAGGTTCTCCACCTAAAACTTTTAATTGTATTGTGTGTTCTCCAACAAGCTCTTTAGTTACTAAAGTTTCATTGTATACTGTTACTTCACCTTCGGCATTTCTTTTTGATTTTCTATGCCATTCTGGATTTAATGGTAATTCACGCCACATATCTTCAATTAGATTACTATTAGCAGGTGAACACATTGTACACATTAAATTACATAAATTATCTGGTCTATAATCTACGTATTTTGGTTTACCTATTTCATTTCCTGATAATATATCATATTGCATAATAGGTATAATATCGTGCGAGTCAATATCACTATTAACACCATTGTTCTCTCTCCATTGGCATTCACTACAAGAAGAAGGCCACTCTTTGTTTAAAAATTGACGTCTATGCTCCTGTGCCCAATTACTCTTCCAAAAATCATCAATTGTTTGATTAGCATCTAAAACATAATTTTCTGATTGCACACAGCAAAAACTTGCTTCTGTTTGAGGTAAATCGTTTGGATCTATTTTAACTCTAGGTCTTACATATATACTAGCAAAAGGTGCCTTACAGAAGGTAAACTTATCACCAATAATTTTTTGTCCAGTTTGTTGACCTATCTCTTTTTTAGACATCTAAACTATCCACCCATTCTACTGTTAAAGGTCCTAAACACTTTCTATAATCTTGATTTCTTACTTTATCAATATTAATAAGTGCGTCTTTCATTTTTTTCAAAGAGTCTTTAGACCTATACTTTTTAAAAATATCTTTATCACTATGATTATTAATCATATACTTCAACATATCAGTATACATTTTTAAATCATAACCTGTTTTTGCATTTGTTATTTCTATATCATTTAATGCTTTTTCTAAAATATGTTTCGGCAAGAAGCTTGGTTCGTTTGTACTATCACTTGGATTAATATGTGGTTGCACGTGAAGTGAAGCTTTATCACCAAATAATTCCCAAATCCAATTTTCAAGCTTTGATATATTTTCTAAATTTTGCATTTGAGCTACACAATTAAAACTTATTGACCTGATATTATGTTCTTTTGATTTTAAATGTTCAGCAACAACTCTTATTCTTTTTTCAAACATTTTCCAAGTGAACGGATATCTAATGTATTCGTAAGCACTACCATAACCATCACAACTTACTGTTAGATATAAATTTTTAAAATTTTGTAGCTTTTCAATAAAATCAGGAGTAAATCTTGTTCCATTTGTAGTAATATAAAAGTTAAGATTTTTTGCATAATCATTATCAACTGCATACTGAACTAATCTAAAAAATTCTTTAGTTATTGTAGGTTCTCCACCTGTAACTTTTAAATGTTTAAGATTAGGCATTAGCTCGATCAATTCATCAACAACTTTCTTTGGTTGCTTGTGATACATATCATTTCTATCTTTATCTGCAACACGTCTTTCAAAACCAGGACTTCTTCCCCATTGTGATGGTAATGGCATTTCTAGTTTTTCCATTTCTATCATATCTTTATGAATTTGTGTAGTATTTGTATAATCACAATGTCTACAACCTAAATTACATTCATTTGATAATTTTATATCAATGTAGGTAATTTTTGGGTTCTTGTGATCAATTTTATCATTTTGATACTTTCTAATATAGTTTGTTCTATAACTAGTATTACTAGTTTCTTCCTGCCTCCAACAAACATCACACATTTCATTTTTTACACCTGTTAATAAATCGCTTCTTAATTTATCCATTTCTGGATGTTTGAACCAATCATTGTATCCTAACTTTTCTATATGATAGTCCCAGTGATTGAATAATGAATCAGAATTACAGCAAGGTTTATACTTTCCATTCAAACCTGCGTGTGAATGTATAAATGGTAATGGACAGTATGTTTTAGATTGTTCCGCCATCAGCAAGTTCCTTTTCAGTTCGTTCATCCACTTTATCACCAAGCTTGGTTTCAATACTATTGTCAAGTGTTTCATCTAAAAGGCCTGCCATATCAGGAAATACTTTTTTAAAGTCTGTGTTTCTCTGTGCGTCAAATTGTGTTATGTACTCTCTAAACTCTGGCATTCTTACAGACCAGTCTTCTGACATCATAAATTTAACCATACCTTTTAGTCTTTTGATACCATAGTCTGCTTCTAAAAATGCTTCTTTACTTGGAGCACCACTTAATTTCCAATTTTCTTCAAGCCAAGGATAAAACTCCTCATACTTCTGTTTAACTTTTTCTTTAAACCATTGTGGTAATACTTTTACATTTAATTGAGGTGGCCAATATACAAAGTGATAATTTATCATCCCTGCACCGAATGGCCATATATTAATTTTCTTAAAATTTTGTTTCAACTTCCATTTTATAAAGTCTGGAATATAATGTATATTCAAGGCCTGTACTGCACAGGCTATTGTAACTTCAACTTTATCGCTAGTATTATCTAACAGATGAAATTGTTTTACCGTATTATCCCAATCTGCAGGATAACGAATGTAATTATTCATATCTTCTATTGAGTCTACACTATAGTGAAATCTTACTCTCTTAAATTTGCTCCAAATCTCAAATAATCTATCAGGCATTTCGACACCATTTGAGTTGTATCGTAATTCTATCTTGTGAGCATAACCACGTCTAATAACTTCTTCTAATAATGTATAATGCTCTTCAATGATAGTAGATTCGCCTCCAGCAAAATATAACTGATACATATGAGGAATCTGTTCATATAACTGATCCCAAAATGTAGGATTGTTCTTATGCCAGTTGTACCCTGCTCCGTGTACTTTTCCTTTGTTTTGCCAGCTCATTGATTCTTTCAATATAGGATTTTTAATTTTAGGATAAACGTCTAACCAATCTTTTACCCATAATGAACTATCGTGTGGTGAACACATAATACATTTTAAATTACATTTAGATCCCATACGCAAATCTAAGTATCTAATCTTAGGTGGTATTGATCCATCTTCTTTTGTTTCACCGATAATTTCATTTATATCATATCTATTCAACCAGTATTCAGTTTCCCACATACGTTTACTCATATGTCCTGCATCTTCTTCTTTAAAACATTTTAAACAAGCTGGTGGCTTTTGCCCACTTAACATTTGCTTACGAACATTTTTCATATAGCTGTTATTCCACGAACTCATTAAATCTGCATTATTTAAATTTGCTGGTTTACCATCTTCTCTACGTAATACACCTACTTGACCTCCGTGCTTTTTATCATTTGTAGCACCCACAGAACTTGCGTTAGCTGTACAGCATACTCGCATATTTCCGTCAGGCCTTGTTGACAAGTGCATCCAAGGTAAAGCACAAAACGTTTTTGATGGTAATTTTGTTCTATCAGTCATCTTTTACAATATTTATTTGTATTTTTACTAGTTAAACTGCTCGGCAAATGGGTCAAATTCTTTTCCACATTTCATTGAGCATACTTTTAATTTTCCATTACTGCAACCGTCGATATTCCAGCTTTTTTCAATAGAGTCAAATATTCCAGTATTAAAAACCTTATCTAAACCATTTTTAGCGTCAAGCATCTGCTTTCCTCCTACATCATCTATATGATTCCATATCTGTTCTACTTTAGGATCTTTATGCCACCATTTATACATTCTGCCTGCTGTCCAACAACAAGGTAATGCAAGTCCTTCTGCACTAATATATAAACTGCCTTCATCTTTTACTTTACACCATACAGGTACTTTATCATAATAGTTGTCCATTGATCCGTATTTTTGTAGTAAGGCTCCTTGTTTAGTTAATGCTTTATTCTGATACTTTTTATCGGGTTTTTTTAATTCCTGTGTATCTTTACCTTTACGGTTTACTGCTTGATGAGATTGTTTAGCTTCACTTGTAGTTGTAATAAATCTACCTGTCTTTTTTGCTTGAAATTTGTGTACACCAATAGACTCTGCGTATTGTCTTGCTTCTTCTACTTGATGTTGATTGTGTTCAAAAATTAAGTAATCCCATCTAACTTTTCCACCACCTTCTATATAAGCTCTCATCGACTGGTCAACTATATCCCAATTTACATTTTGTCTATATAAGTGATTTGTATCTTTCAAGCCATCAACACTAAAAGTTACATCTCCGTTATTGCCAATTACTTTTGCTAACTCTCTCCACCACTCAGGCTTTTTAGCACCACCGTTAGTATGCATATTCAACCATATATTTGGATTGTGTTGTCTGAAGTAATCAAATACTTCTAATGTATCTGTCGCAATAACAGGATCTCCCAAGTTACCACACATATACATTTTCTTTAATTGTGATACGAATTCAGGTGTAAAAATTCTTTTACAATCTTGTAACGTTAGTTCATCTAGCTTGATATGTGGATTGAGTGCACCGCCATTCTGGTTCCTGTCGCACATCGGACAAGCGGCCTGACACTTTTGGGTTATTTCTAAGTGTATTGTTTTTATTTGTTCTATTGTATACATCTAACATTATTTAATGCCGATTCTCATATAGCGAGAATACTTGTCTAAATAAAGTTCGCCCTGGAATAGCACTTCTTTCATAGGTGTAATACTTTTAAAATGTTTCAGAGTTTTTGAGCAATTTACGTGTTCTGTTAGCTCAGTATAGTTATTAGATTGTAGTACAAGTATTTTTCCTTCAGGTATTTTATCATACCAAGTATCAAAGTCTGGAATATGTTCACAGCTTGTATTGATAACAGTATCAGCAACTTCAGTTAATTCAACTATTGTGCCATCTTTCTTTTTGGTATTAAAAGTCCAACCCCAATCATTGTACTGGATATCCATAATATCGGCCGTTGTAGCTTTAAACTTCCAATCTTCCATAATCCAAGGCTTGTTGAATATTTCAGCAATCTTCCAACAACTATCATCAATATCAAAACTTCTTACTTTATCTAATTTTATTCTATGATTTTCAAACAGCAAAGTTGCCAATGTAGCATACCAACCGGCACATAAAAATACTGTACCTAAATTTAAATCAAGTTTTGATAGTTCTTTTACTAACCAGGCTTTGCTCTGCATCTGACTTTGGGCAAAACAATCTTCATTTATTTTCATATCTTCATTGTAGAAGAATTTTAAAGATGTGGCAAGTCTAGTATTACAATATTTTTCTAATAATCTCCACAAGCTTTGATAATTGTCTTCACAGATAACTTTACGAAAATCTTCCTTGTTATCACTTTCTACTACTCTAAAGATACTATGTAAATCCCTATCAATATAAGCTCTACGCATATCCATAATAATAGAATTGTTTGGATATAATTTTTCAAATCTATCAAGTATTTCGTGTATCTTCATTGAACTTCTTTTCTAACCAATCAAAATCATTTATTAAGTTTAATTGTTCTAAATTGTCTTTATTATCTAGTCCCCATTGTCTTCCTGCTTTTGCACCAGCAATAGCATAATTTCCAAACTCATTTTCTTCTCCTTTAGTACACCATATATCTAATCTTGCATTTGTTTCATCGTCTTTCTGTTCTTCGATTATTTTACTTGCTAATTTTGTACATTCTCTAAAAGCACTCTTCCAAGTATTAAATGGATCAGTATTAAATCTTGTTGTATTACTGACAGGTGGCATTGGCTTAAATTTTTTTGCACCACCTACAGAACTAGTAAAATCTATTTTCCAATCTGTAGCATCACGTAAAGTGTAAGTCGGAAATAATTTTACACCACCATAACCATATATCAAATCATTGATTGGGTTACGACAACGCCATACGTGAATTTTATCTAAATCCCATTTGTTTGGTTTATAAGTTAAATCAAAATTATCATCTAAATCTGCATCAGCATCTACAACATAAAACATTTCAGTATAGGCCTGTTCAGCACATTTTTTGTGAGCATTAAAAATACCTTTAACTCCTTGCACTCTTCTAGCCCACGGAAACTTATATTTTAAATTTTTAAAAGTCTCGTCGGCGTAATGCTCTTTATAACTTAGATGAAATATATCGTATGACATTAAGCACGGGTTTCTTCTATCTTATCAATTAATCCAAAGTCTATGGCTTGTTGAGCTGTCATAAAATTATCTCTTTCCATAGCTTGTTCGATTGTTTTAAGATCCTTTCCTGTATGCTTGACGTATAGCTGATTCAATGTTGCTTTAGTATCTAATATATCTTTTGCGTGAATCTCTATATCTGTTGCTTGTCCTCTAAAACCACCTGATGGTTGATGTATCATTATTTTGCTATGAGGTAATGCAATTCTTTTACCTTTTGCACCTGCCATTAATAATAGTGATCCGGCACTAGCGGCTTGTCCAATACATACAGTCGAGATATCTGGTTTGATATATTGCATAGTATCATACATAGCTAAACCTGATGTTACAACTCCGCCTGGAGAATTAATGTACATAAAGATATCTTTTTTAGGATCTTGTGATTCTAAAAATAATAATTGGGCACAAACTACACTTGAAACTGAGTCATCAATAGGACCAGTTACAAATACAATTCTTTCTTTTAAAAGTCTTGAGTAGATATCATAACTTCTCTCGCCTCTTGAAGTTTGATCTACTACCATTGGAATTAAATTACTCATATGTATATAATACTACCCTTTCCTAAATTTGTCAAATGTTTAATATTAATCTTGCTTCTTCACTCATCATTTCTGGACCAAAAGGTGGATCAAAAGTGGTAATAATCATACACTCGTCTACTCCTTCGGCTCTTTCAGTTTCCATCTTGATATCTTCAATTATCTGATCAGCGGCTGGACAAAATACTGAAGTAAGTGTATGGGTAATTGTTACTTTTGGTGATTCACTTACATCAATATTATAAATCAATCCAAGATCATAAATGTTTATTGATATTTCTGGATCAAATACTGTTCTTAAGTTTTTAATAATTTCTTCTTTTACTTCATTGCTCATACTGATTCAACCCTGTTTACTTCAGGTACAAAATGTTTTAACATATTTTCAATACCATTTTTAAGTGTCATTGTGGAACTTGGACAACCTGAACAGGCTCCAAACATCTGCAAGTATACAACTCCACGTTCATAGCTATGAAAAATAATATCACCACCATCTTGAGCAACCGCGGGTCTAACTTTTGTATCTAATAAATGTTTAATACGTTCAACTACTTCATCCTCATCATTACTTTGATCATCACTACTATTATCTTTTTCAATAATTACAGGATTATCAGTAGTCAAATAATCATTTAGACTATGCAATATTGGTGCTTTTAAAACTGCCCATTCTATAGAAGCTGACTTGCTGATTGTTATAAAATCTTTACCGAAAAATACATCCTGAATACCCTCTATATTAAAAAGTAATTCTGCTAATGGAGAATTTGAAACATCTTGATCTTTATGATAAGATACTGGATATCTATCACCCATAATTTCTCTTCCAGGTAGGAAAATGAGTGCATTTGGATTCGGTGTTTTTTCAGTTTGTATAAACATTTCTTATTCTCTTTTAATTATTTTACTATACTATTTACTATTTGTAAAGTAGGATTATTTTGGTAATTTGGATTCAAATTCTCTTAAACGTTTGTAAACACTCATTAATTCAATAATTGTTGGCCAGGCTTTTAACAAATACTGCATTGATCCTTCAACCCGACCAAATGCTCTAATAATTTGTTGCATAACACCAAGTGTAACAACACCTGCCACAATAGCTGGTGCTAAAAATACGTATGCTGAAAGAACGTTTGCTTGTAAGTATGCCATACGTCCTACATTAAAGTACAGGTATCTTATATAACTTAAAAAGTGTATCTTACGAACATCATCAAATAATTCATCAATTCTTTTTGGTCTTACGTTTCCATCATCTTCTGCTATTACAAGAATCTTTCTATATGCGGCTTCTTGTTTTTGTAAATCGTATTCAACACCTACCAGTCTTAATATCCAACCTAGTGCAATTAAAAATATCGTACCACCTATTGTCCAAATCAATGCACCTACTATCAATCCATATTCCCATTCACCAAAAAAGAAAATTGGTATCCCAATACTCAATCCAAATAGTATAGGAACAAACTGAATTAGAATCATTATAGATTCAATAAAACTTGTACCCAAGCCTTCCATAATTCTTGTGAATTTAATTGTGTCTTCTTGTACCCTTTGTGATGCACCTTCTATCTTTCTTGCTTTGTCGTATACACTATGGTACCATTCTACCATTGCTGTACGCCATCTAAAAAGAAAGTGTGCTGTAAAGAAACTAATTGCAACATATAAAGCAATATACATACCTGCAAGAGTAATAAATGATAATAGACTTGCAAAGTATTCTTGTATTGTAACTGCGTTTGGTGTTGCAAGTGCTTTCTGAATCATATCATAAAACACACCAAACCATTCATTAATTTTTACATCAATTTCTACTTGAACCCAAAGTGATGAAAGAATAACAAATGAACCTAGCCAGGCCCATAACAGCCATTTTCTAGTTGTAAAAAATCTAAACATTATTCTTGTTCAATTGTTACTTGTAGTGGATGTCCAGCGGATCTAGCCATCGTTGTAGACTCTATTGATTTTTGTTCAGCAATTTCATATGTATATGTGCCTACTATTGCTTTACCTTTTTCGTGAATCAACTTTGCCAATGCTTCGGCATCATCTGGCTTATGATAAAATATATCAGTTAATAAGCCTTGTACAAAGTCAATTGGAGTATAATCATCATTCATAAACAGAACATTATATCTATTTGGTTCTGTTACTTGAACGTCTGTTTGTACCTGTTGATTTGATTTTTCGTCTGTCATTATTTTTGTTCTATACTTACATCTGGTAAAATATAATTTAAAGTTTCATCCGATCGACTCATTTCGCCTTTTTTCAATTCTTCTACTTTCATAGATTTTAGTTCCACCGGATATGGTTGTCCTGATGCCATCTCTTGAATTTTTTGTAATTGTTCGTGTAGCATTTCATCATATACTACACTAATATTTCTTGGTTGTCTATCATTAATCAGCCACTTTTGCCAAAAAGCATACTTGTTGGATTCATTCCTATCAATAAGCCATATGTAAATTTCCTCTTCATCTGCACTTATTGTATGACTGATATATGTATATTTTCCACTTGGGAATGTCGTTTTCCAAGGCCAACCATACATAGTTTCTAAAGCATAGTATAAAGCAATAACTGTTCCAACTGCTATTATCGAAGAACTAATTTTAACAAAAAGTTTTACTTTTGGTCTTTTAACAATAGCCAATATAACAAAACTGATCAGAATTGCTACACTCATTATGACTGCTATATGTCCAGTTACTATACTCATCTTAACCGCCTCCCATAACCAATGCTTTGGCTAGTTCATTTTTCTTTGTAACATTGCCTTCTGCATTTACATAAAATCTAAGGAAAGTCTGTTCTTCACCAGCTTTACTAAAAGTTTTTGTACCGACATATACTATCTTATAAGGATTTAATTTTTCTACTTTTATAGTTACTGGTATTTCATCATTAGGTTTATATGTTTCTCCTTGATTATTTTTAAAAGAGTATGTTGCTTTTGAATACCAATGGGCATTTACAATATACTCTCCAGGTACTATTCCTCTAATTGTTAAATGTTCTTCATTCAACTCAAAACTAATTATTCCTGCGTCAGTTGAAACTTGGTCATTTTTATCACCTAAGTCATCTCTATCTAAGTGCATCAGGCCGTTATCTTTATCTCTAAAGTAAACTATATTTCCAGCAGGATCCATTACATATAAATCAATATCATCTTTACTATCTTTAGGCCACGACATTGTAATAATAAATTCTGCATTTACAATTATGTCACCTTTTTTTGCTATTGGATTTATTAACAAAAAAGCAATAATAAACAACATAGCCAAACCAATGGTTATGTTAAAAAGTAAATCAATAAATGCTATACTAGTCTTGTAACGATCGCGATTCATTGGCTTGTTCCATCAAACGAGCTTTATATTCTATTGCTCTTTGTTTTATGTAAGTGTCTAAATGCATTTCTAATCTAAAAAACTGTAACTTCAATAATACACTACATATCAAACCAACTAATGTCGTGTATAGAGCTGTACTCATTCCAATACTCATTTTTCCTAAACTTTCTTGAACACTATTAGGATCTGAAATGTTTAAATCAGAGAATGCTCCATATAACATTAAAATAAATCCACTAACTGTTCCAATCAAACCAAGTGTTAAGCATATCTCACTTGCAAACCAACCAGTTTCATATTTTGTTTTTAATGATGGTTCTGCATCTAAATTGTCTCTTTTGAGTTTAGAAAGTTTCCAGGCTTCTCGTCCACAGAACACTGATACTGCTCCAAATAATGCTAGAATACCATAAGATATTTTAGTTTGGTCAGCATTCCATACTATTTCATATAGGTTTATTGTGCCAAGTACGAAAAAAATTAAGATAAGTGAGCAGAAGAACCACCACCACTCTAGAAATATATTGTATTTTGTAAAAATGGATCTATTCATAATAATATTTAGTATAAACGGATAATTTAACTTATGCAACGAAAAAGTTTGTTTAAGCGTCTATTCCAGGTACATATCCTTCTTCTGTTGCTTTGAGAAGTTCATCTACACCTTCTGGTACGCCATTATCATAGGCAGGAAACACTTTTTCTTTCTCTCCAGTTTCTTCATCAACACAGGCCGCAATTACCCAATCCCATTTAAAATCCCCTTGGACAACAAAGTCCCAAGTAACATCATAAACTTGAGGTATACCTCTTGATTGTAGTGTTAATTCTCTTTTGCAGGCTTCCATTGTTTCAAATGTTTTACCCATTTCAAACTCTTGTGCTGTGGATAACGGGTGAGTTCCCATCATATAAGCAAGTATAATTATTTTAATCATTGTAAACTTTCTTGGTACACAGGTTCAACGGGAACTGCCTGCAACACATTTCTTTCTTCTGGATATGTGTATGGTTTTTCCATTAAGTATGTTTCATTGATTTCTATATTGTTGTTTGCACAACCAACAGCCATCACAAAGAATAGTAGTACCATAAATTTCATATAGTAGTACTTATCTAGAATTTCCCCCCAATTAAGGGGGAAATAAGTTTACTGTTTGCTATCGTTTTTGTTCACTTCTTCGAAGTCTGCATCAACCACATTGTCATCTTTTGCTTTTTCTTCTTGTTGCGGTTGAGATTCTTGTTGTTGTTTATATACAGCTTCTCCAAGCTTCATTGCTGACTCTGTTAAAGATTTTACTTTATCTTTAATGTCATCACTGTTATCAGACTTTAGTGCTTCTTTCAAAGCAGTAACATCACCTTCAACTTTGGCTTTATCTTCAGCTGATAATTTGTCTCCGTGTTCCTTCATTTGTTTTTCAATAGAATGAACTAAAGTATCACCTTGATTTTTTACGTCAACTGATTCTCTTTTCTTTTTATCAGCTTCTTTATTAGCTTCAGCATCTTTTACCATTTTCTCTATTTCATCATCTGATAATCCACCTGATGCCTGTATCTGTATTTTTTGTTCTTTGCCAGTACCTTTATCTTTGGCACTAACATTTACAATACCATTTGCATCAATATCAAATGTTACTTCTATCTGTGGTACGCCTCTTGGTGCTGGAGCAATACCTACTAATTCAAAGTTACCTAACACTTTGTTATCAGCGGCCATTTCTCTTTCACCTTGTAGTACTTTAATTGATACAGCAGGTTGGTTGTCATCTGCTGTTGAAAAGACCTGACTTTTCTTTGTAGGAATAGTTGTATTCTTTTCAATTAATTTAGTTGTAACTCCACCAAGTGTTTCGATACCAAGTGATAAAGGTGTTACATCTAATAACAACACATCTTTTACATCACCTTGTAAGACACCACCTTGAATCGCGGCACCAATTGCCACTACTTCATCTGGATTTACTCCTTTGTGTGGTTCTTGTCCAAAGAAATCTTGAACTGCCTTTTGTACTTTAGGCATTCTTGTCATTCCACCTACAAGTATAACTTCTTTGATATCACCTGCTGTAAGATCTGCATCTTTAAGAGCAGTTTTACAAGGTGTAAGTGTTCTATCAATTAAACTATCAACCAATGCTTCAAATTTGGCTCTTGTTAGTTTAAGATTTAAATGTTTTGGTCCTGTTTTATCGGCAGTAATAAATGGTAAACTAATATCTGTCTGTGTTGCAGATGATAATTCACATTTTGCTTTTTCCGCCGCTTCTCTTACACGTTGTAGTGCAAGGTTGTCATTCTTTAAATCTACACCTGAGTCTTTTTTGAATTCTGCAAGTATGTAATCTACTAATGCATTATCAAAATCTTCACCACCCAATGATGTATCACCATTTGTTGACTTAACTTCAAATACTCCGTCACCTATTTCTAAGATAGAAATATCAAAAGTACCACCACCTAAGTCATACACAGCAACCGTACCTGATTTTTTCTTATCAAGTCCATAGGCAAGTGCCGCCGCTGTTGGTTCATTCACAATTCTTTCAACTTCTAGTCCTGCAATTTTACCTGCGTCTTTGGTTGCCTGTCTTTGTGAATCATTAAAGTATGCTGGTACCGTGATTACCGCTTTGGTTACTTCTTGTCCCAAATACTTTTCTGCAGTCTCTTTCATTTTTTGTAAAACAAAAGCTGAGATTTGACTTGGCGAGTACTTTTCACCGTTACTTTCAATCCAAGCATCTCCGTTATCTGCTTTTACTATTTTAAATGGTGATGTCTGTATATCTTTTTGTACAGAATCTCCATCAAATTTTCTTCCTATTAATCTTTTGGTTGCAAAAATTGTATTAGTCGGATTAGTTACCGCTTGTCTTTTAGCCGGTGTACCTACTAATCTTTCATCACCAAATGATACCACTGAAGGTGTTGTTCTGTTCCCTTCAGTATTTTCTATAACTTTAGCACCTTTACCCTCCATTACGGAAACGCAAGAGTTTGTAGTACCTAAGTCTATTCCAATTATTTTACTCATCTTTTCTCCTTTACGCCTTTATATATAAGCACGTTTTGTTAAATTACGACCTTTTAGAATAGGGTGCCTAAACACCCTATCCTTAATCAAGCCTTTACTTAATTTTAATGGTTCTTGGTTTTTTAGACTCTGGAATAATTCTTTCCAAAGAAACTTTCAGTAAACCATCTTTAAGTTCTGCACCTTTTACTTCAACATCATCAGCAACTGTAAAAGATTTTGTAAACATTCTTTTAGAGATACCTCTGTGGATAACTCCATTAGCTTGTTCATCTTTTTCATCTGCTTTCTTAATTGATTTTACAGTTAACACATTATTCTCGTACTCAACATTGATATCATCTTTGCTGAATCCTGCTAGTGCTAATTCAATATCATAAGTGTTGTCTCCAGTTCTTACAATATTGTATGGTGGATAATTGACCTGTGGAATATTCATAACGTCACCGTCGAACATTCTTTCAAAATGGTCAAATATATCGTCGAACCCTACGGTTACTGGTCTTAGTTGATTAAAAATAGATAGATTTCGTGTCATTTTAACTCCTCCTTTTAAGCAAGTTTATGTTTAATGTAGATCCTATCTAAGCAATCTACATTGTTATTTATACAACTATGTTGTATATGTATAATATAATTACGATTTTAAAAAAGTCAAGAGGCTAATTTACCCAAATTTAGCCATATCAAAATCCAATACAGTAGCAACTAAATGTACCCTATCCTCTTCGCCACCGTTGAATGCATTGTGATATTTGGTATTATCGGTTATCCAAGTTGATCCATCTGCCGGCATATGATGAACCACATCATCGATACACATACGAGCACCATAGTTACTGACTATAGGAATATGTAATCTCGGCTCTGGATCTCTATGCCAACTCAATGTTGTTCTTGGTAATTTCCAAAGTAATCTAATTCTACCAATTGTATATTTGTTACGTATGCTGTCATAAACATCTTTAAAATAAGTGTCTTCAAATAGTTTAACAAATTCAGAATACTTTGTTTCATCAATAGGTGCTTCTCGTTGAACTTCTTCATATGTACTATCTGGCTTGGTCCAAAATAATCCTCTAACATTACCACCTGTAATTGAATTAGGGTCTCCTGGAACCTGTGTAAGACAAATTGCATTTATATCTCTTTCACCTAGTGGAGATTGTCTTGCTACTCTCGAATCAACTTCTTTTAAAGCTGATTGCATTTTTTTAATATCAAAATTTAAGTCTGGATCTTTGTAAAAACCTTTAGGCATCAAATGTTATTCCTTGTGCTAATGGCAGGTCTTTTCCATAGTTTGTTGTAACAGTTGTTCTTTTCATATACTGTTTCCAAGCATCAGAGCCTGATTCTCTTCCGCCGCCTGTATCTTTTTCTCCGCCAAATGCTCCTCCTATTTCTGCACCCGATGGACCGATATTAATATTTACTATTCCACAATCAGAACCTTGTGCAGAAATAAACATTTCGGCTTCTTGTATATTATCCGTAAATATGCAAGAACTTAATCCTTGATCTACATCATTTTGTAAATGTATTGCTTCATCTATTTCTTTATATTTCATAGTATATAAAATAGGAGCAAATGTTTCTGTTTTAACCAAATCACATTGTTCTGATACTTCAACAATAGCAGGTTTAACAAAACCTTCTCCAAGATCTGCTAGTGGTTCACCACCGTGTATTGTGTATCCTTTTTCTTTACATTCATTTAATACGCCTTGCATTTTATCTAATGCTTGTTGATTTATTAGAGGACCTACTAAATTTTCTCTTTTTATTGGATTTCCAATTGGCAAACTTGAATATGATTTCTTTAATCTTTCTAATAGTTCATCATATTTAGATTGGTGTACAATTAATCTTCTTAAAGTTGTACATCTTTGTCCGCAAGTTCCTACTGCACTAAACACTATTGCTCTTACTGCCAAATCTAAATTTGCGTGTTTAGATACAACCATTGCGTTATTGCCACCTAGCTCATAAAGACCTTTACCCATTCTTTCTGCTACCATCGGTGCTAATGCTTTACCCATTTCACAAGATCCTGTTGCACTTAATAGATTAATTCTTTTATCCTGTGCCATCCATTTTGCTTCATATTCACCACCATCTATAATTTCTAATAGTTTCGCCTGTTCATCTGTTTCAACTGTGTCATCCCAAATCTTTTTACATAGATAAGATACTTCCATTGTTTTTGGTGATGGTTTCCAAACAACACTATTACCACATACAATCGCTAGGCAAAAATTCCAACCCCAAGGTGCTACTGGAAAATTAAATGCTGTAATTACACCAACAACTCCCAAAGGATTCCAAATTTCTTGTAGTCTGTGATCCTGTCTTTCTGAAGGCATTGTTTTTCCATATAGCTGTCTTGATAGCCCAACTGCAAAATCACACATATCAATCACTTCTTGCACTTCACCTATACCTTCTACTAATATTTTTTTACTTTCTCTAGTAACACCTTTTCCAACTGCTACTAAATTTTCTCTCAAGTTGTTTCCAAATTTTCTTATTAGTTCTCCACGTACTGGTGCAGGAACAGTTCTCCATTTCTTTTGTGCATCTATAGAATCATTTATTACTTTTTTATATTTGTCTACATTCATAACTACTCCAATATTAAATTTATTTTTTTACCCAATTCTGTATTACTAGGAAGGTCTCCGTATATCTCAACATATTTTTCTAATACTTTTTTGTAAAATATAGTTGAATCGTGATCTACTTTTTGATTTATTTCAGATAAAGATAAATTATCAGCATTCTGCATAACCAATAGTGCCCTTGCTGATTCTTTTTGTAAAGTTCTTAAATCTAAACTATCTATCATTATCCTACTGCTCCTTCTAATGTTACCGATAAAAGCTTATTGGCTTCAACTGCAAACTCCATTGGTAATTGTTTAGTTACTTCTTTTACAAAGCCATTTACAATTAAGTTCACAGCATCTTCTTCTGTCATACCACGTTGTCTCAAATAAAATAATTGTTCTTCTGAGACTTTCGATGTTGTGGCTTCGTGTTCACATTTAGAGGATCTTGTTTTACTTTTGATATAAGGTATAGTAAGTGCGGCACAAGTATCTCCAATTAATAAAGAATCACATTGTGTATAATTTTTTGATTTTTTTGCACCACTACCCATAGACACTAAACCTCTATAGGTTTGTCTACCTTGTCTTGCTGAAATACCTTTTGATATAATTGTTGATTTAGTATTTTTACCAATATGTATCATTTTAGTACCAGTGTCTGCTTGTTGCATACCAGTTGATACTGCTACAGAATAAAACTCTCCAATAGAATTATCTCCAATTAATACACAAGAAGGATATTTCCAAGTTAATGCAGAACCAGTTTCTAACTGTGTCCAACAAATTTTACTTTTCTTTCCTATACATTTTCCACGTTTAGTTACAAAATTATAAATTCCGCCTTTTCCATTTTCATCTCCAGGATACCAATTTTGTATTGTTGAATATTTTATTTCTGCATTTTCTAAAGCAACCAATTCAACTACTGCGGCGTGTAACTGATTTTCATCTCTCATTGGAGCTGTACAACCTTCCAAATAAGATACGTATGCATCATCTTCACAAATAATTAATGTTCTTTCAAACTGTCCTGTGTTAGCTTCATTAATTCTAAAATAAGTTGATAATTCCATAGGACATCTAACACCCTTTGGAATATAAACAAATGATCCATCTGTGAATACTGCTGAGTTTAAACAAGCAAAATAATTATCAGCTGATGGTATAACACTACCTAAATATTTTTTAACTAGTTCAGGATAATCTTTAACTGCTTCACTAAATGAACAAAATATAATTCCTTGCTTTTTTAATTCTTCTTTATATGTTGTTGCAACAGATACACTATCAAATACTGCGTCAACGGCCACTCCTGCTAGTGCGGCCTGTTCAGCTATTGGTATTCCTAATTTTTCAAAAGTTTTTAAAACTTCAGGATCTACTTCATCCATTGATTTAAGTTTTGGTTTAGGTGTTGAATAATAACTTATTGCCTGATAGTCAATTGGCTTTATTTTTAATTTCGACCATTCAGGTTGTTTCATTTTTAACCAGTTTTTGTATGCTCTTAGTCTCCATTCTAAAAGCCACTCTGGTTCTTCTTTAAAGCTTGATATCTTTTTAATAACGTCTTCGTTTAAGCCAGGAGGTAATGTATAGGCTTCTACTTTTGTAGTAAAACCTTCTTTATAATCTTTACCTACTTTATGCTCATCTAACATTATTTTATTTCAACAACTCCGCCTGCCGCTTCAAGTTTTTTCTTAATTTCTTCAGCTTTTGCTTTTTCTTCATCTACGACAACATCTTTTGGCAATCCTTCTACGAACTGTTTTGCCTCCATTAATCCCAAATTAAGTATTCCTCTTATTTCTTTAATCATTGGAATCTTCTTACCTTCTGCAATATCTTTTAAATGTACCGTTGCTGTTGCTTTTTCTTCAGCCGGTGCATCAGCCGCCGCCGGTGCCGCCGTTAAGGCCGACGTATCAATACCCCAAGCTTCTTCTAATTTTTTAGCCAGGTCTGCGGCTTCCATTACTGTTAGTTTTCCTAACTGTTCTATCAATGCATCTAGTTTTTCTGACATAAATTTCCTTATTAGTTATATTTAATTGTATAGCCAGTATTATACAGAATACTTATCCGGAAGTCAATACTATTTGGATAGCTTACGTTTGATTTCGTTTAAAGAATCAACAAAAAAGTCCATTTCTTCTTTGGTATTATATACTCCTAAAGAAACTCTAACTGATCCAGTTAAATTGAACTTTTTGTGGAATAACATAGCACAATGTTGACCTGGTCTTGTTGCAATACCATATTCGTCTAAAAACATTGACATATCTTCGTGATGTATTCCTTTTATGTTAAATGATAATACAGCATTTGGTTTACTACCACATAGTAATTGTATATCATTATCTGATGCTAATTTTTCATATAGATATTCAACTAATTCTTTTTCGTGATCTAGCATTTTATCAAAGCCAACATCATAATAGAAATCTACTGCTTCTTTCAATGCTATAATTTCAGCAACTGGGTGTGTTCCTGCTTCCCACTTTTTTGGACCTTCTGCATACTGAATAACTTCTTGTGTAGCATCAAATACTGTTCCACCTCCACCTTGAAAAGGTGAAAGATCTTCTAACCATTTTGCTTTGGCGTATAAGGCTCCAACACCAGATGGTCCATACATTTTATGACCACTGATACAATAAAAATCACAATCTAAATCTTGTACATCAACTTTCATATGTGGTGCACCTTGGGTTCCATCTACAAAAACTGCTATACCTTTTTCGTGTGCAATTTCACAAACTTTTTTAACATCAATAATTTCACCGGTCACATTTGATAGATGAGTTATTGCTATCATTTTTGTTTTTTTAGTTATTATTTCTGGTAACTTATCTACATCTAATGTATAATCATCTTTAAGTGGAATAAATTTAATTGTTGCATTTTTGTGAGCTCTTTGTAAATGCCAAGGTAGATAGTTTGAATTATGTTCTAGCTCAGAACAAATTATTTCATAATGATCGCTTTGAGTTCTGCCGAAACTTTCTGCAATCGTGTTAATAGCTTCTGTGGCACTTTTCGTAAAAACAATTTCATCTGTAGATCCAGCATTTAAAAACTTTGCTACCGCTTCTCTACTTTCATTTAAACGTTGACTTGCTCCAGAACTTAACTGGTGTATACTTCTCCCAACACTACTATATTCCTCTGCGTAAAAATTGTACAGTCTATCTAATACCCGTTGTGGCTTTTGTGAAGAATTGGCACTATCTAAATATACCAACTTCTGACCATTTGGTAAAGGTTTGTTGAATATAGGGAATTGTTTTCTGATGTGTTCCATACGTGTATTTATTTTTTCTGGCGGAGTGTAAGGGACTCGAACCCTCAACCTCCCGCGTGACAGGCGGGTGCTCTAACCAATTGAGCTAACACTCCAATGGTGGGCAGTAAAGGACTCGAACCTTTGACCCCCTCGGTGTAAACGAGATGCTCTACCAACTGAGCTAACCGCCCTTGAATTAAACATCTATTTAATACTCTCCTTTTCCATTAAATTTACATTTAATAAAAAATAAATTGACTCAGACAAGTCAGGCCATTTATTAACTAGTGTTTTTACAAATTCATTTCTTTCTTCATTATTCATTCTAGCTAGTTGTTCTACAAGTTCATTAATCATTTCTATTCTCCCTAAATGCTGATCTCAATAATACTAATCTAATATCCATTTTTGTTAATTCACACATTTTTTCTAATATTAGCACGACTTCATCTTCTCTCAACCAACCGTGTACAACATCACCCTTATTAGTGATACCTGATAAATCTACAAACTGTCCGTCTTTATCAAATATTGCAATTTCATATAATCCTTTATCGCCACCATAAGAACTAGCAGAACACACTATACTCATTTTATAATCTACAAAATCAATATAAGCTTGTTTGCCTTTCTTATCTGTAGGGTGTGGATGAAACTTAATTTGGTCGAACATTAGTAGCCACGTGTTTTAGCTGTACTAGGATCGTAACCTTTGTATCTTATACCGTATTGCTGTGCTTTTTCTCTTTGAGCTCTTTGCATATTACGTCTTTGTTCTTTTAATTTTTCTTGTCGTCTTTCACTTGGCTTTTTGTAATATCTTTTATCCCTTATTGTATCCATAAGGTCATCTTTCATTATTTTCTTTTTAAGCCTTCTATAAGCTTTCATCACATCATCGCCGTGGACGTTTACCGCTAGTCCAGGAGGATCAGGCTCACGTCTTGGTCTGCGATCTCGCTTTTGCTCAAATTTCCCAAAATTAGAGAAATTCTTAATATCATATTTTTTTCTAGGTTTGTCTGACATTGTTCTTTATTATAGCACCTTTTTTTAAAATTGCAAGTATTTTATTTCCCTGTATATTTGGTCTGTAATCATAGTCATAATTCTCAATTAATTCAACAAATTTTTTAAATTGCTCCATAGCAAAATCCTTCATAGCATTTTCTCTACCACGCAATTTCATTACCAATTTTACCTTATCTCCATCATCTATAAACTCTTGTACTTTTTTGGCTTTTACTTTAAGATCGCCAATTCCTGTTGCTGGCCTAAATTGGATTTCCTTTGTATCCACAATAGCTTCTCTCTGTTTTTTATCAGCCAATTTTTGTTTCTTTTTTTGCTCGTATAAATGTTTTCCATAATCCATAACTTTGCAAATAGGGGGATCAGACTTGGTGCTTACACATACTAGATCTAAATTTTGTTCTCTAGCTAGTCTCATTGCTTCTTGTGTTGTAACTATTTCTTGTGATGATTCTGATATTAATCTAACTTCTCTACTTCTTATATTCTCGTTTATTAATGCTTTCTTTTTTGATAATTCGTAACTACTATATCTTTGTTTCATTCTTTTCCTGTTGTACCGTTGTCTTCCTTACTTCCTTCTTTTATTTCTTTTGCATCGAACTCATAAGTTAGCATCGGTTTTTCTCCTTTGAGTGTTTTTTTAGTGACTGTTATTTCAGAAACTTTACCATCTCTATATTCTGGTAAGTCGTATTGTATTTCTAATAATCCTTTTTCTAATACAGATTTTAATCCTCTAGCACCTAGTTTCTTTTGATATGCTTCATCAACTACGTAATCTACTGCATCTTCAGTTATTATTAAATTTACATTTTCCATTTTAAACAAACGTTGTGATTGTTTAATTAATGAATTTTTTACGTCAAGCATAATTGCTTTTAAATCTTTTTTATCTAAATTATGGCAACCTACTATAACAGGTAATCTTCCAACAAGCTCAGGTATTAATCCGTACTTAATCAAGTCATCAGGTTCACATTCATCAAAGCCTGTATCAACAGTTTCAACTTTTTGGTTGAATCCAATACCAGCTGATCTGTTAGCTCTTTTATTAATCACTTTATCAATACCAACAAATGCACCACCAACAATAAACAATATATTTGAAGTATCAACTTCGATCATTTCTTGTCCAGGGTGTTTTCTACCACCTTGTGGAGGAACTCTTACAGTTGTACCTTCAATAATTTTTAACAAAGCTTGTTGTACACCTTCACCTGATACGTCTCTTGTTATTGATACGTTCTCACCTTTTTTAGCTTTTTTATCTATTTCATCAATGTATATAATTCCACGTTCAGATTTTTCTACATCAAAATCAGCTTGTTGCAATAATCTAGTTATAATATTTTCTACATCATCACCAACATAACCGCTTTCAGTTATAGTTGTTGCATCAGCAATAGCAAATGGTACATTTACATATTCAGCAACTTTTTTAGCTATAAGTGTTTTACCTACACCAGATGGTCCAAGCATCAATACATTTGATTTTTCAATTTCGTCTTGTCCTTCTTCTAATATTAAATTATTAACAATTCTTTTGTAGTGATTATAAACGGCTACACTAACAATCTTTTTTGCTCTATCTTGTCCTATGATATGTTCATTTAAAAAGCCGTGTAGTTTTTTAGGATCAGGAATAGCAAACTCTTTTGTTTCACTATCTATATTTCCTTCTTTTAAAATATCGTGGCAAAGTTTTACACATTCATCACAGATAAATGTTTCTTTTGGTCCAGCTATTAATTTGTGTGATTCGGCTCTAGTTTTTTCACAGAACGAGCATTTCATTTTAATTTCTTTATCGCTCATTTATCATTATCTGTTTTCTGGTCTAACCATTCTTTGTTAGCCTTAGTTATTACTGTCTCTCCTTTTGCACCTGTATCTAGTGCAAGTGTTTTTTGTGTTCTTTGATTAATACCTTCCATATCAATTGTCTTCTTTATTTCTTTTAATTTTACACTAATCTGATCGTTGATGTCAATTTTTTTTATTCTCTCTTTCCTGATTTTTAAGTCTTTTTTTTAGCATCGTCGTCGGATAGATCTGTAATTTTAACATCTTCAATTATGGTTGGTGTAACTTCGTTTTCAGTAATACTAACTGAATCATCTTCTTCTCTTGCCTTACGAGCATATTCTTCTAAAGCTTCTTTTTCTTCTTTTTCTCTTTGTTTGAATCTTTCTATTTTATCCTCTTCAGGTTCTTCATATTTTTTATTGAATTCTTCATAGCCTTCTACTTCTGCTGGATCAAATCCATCTACATTAGTATTTTCTCTAACTTTTCTTTTTAAGTTTTCAACTTCTTGTGTTTTTTCTATTACTTCTTCTTTGGCTTTTCTTAATGCATCTTCATCTGGTGTATCATACTGCACTTCATCTAAATATTCTTCTACTGGTTTTTCAATATAATCAGCATTTACTTCTCCTAACTCATATGAAGCACTAACTGATTCATCCTGTTCAGTATCTTCTTGTTCTTTTTGTTTATTAAATCTTGATAGATCTTCTTTCATATCTTCATATCTATTTTTCCAATAGTCATCTAATTTTGCACCACCAAATTTATTTTCAATTAATTCTTCCATATCACTACCAAATCTTCTTTTCAAAGAGAAGTTTGCCGCTATCAATAATAATACTGCAAGTGGATCAAATACAAATATGATTATAATAATAACCCATCTTACTGATTTTTCTAGTAAGTCAGCATCTGCCTCCATACCATATACAAATTCAGCTATGTATTTTATAGGTCCAACTTCTACTTCAATTTCTTTAATTTGTGATTGCAATACAAATTTTTCTTCATTTAAATCATCTATATTAGCATATACAACTACGAGTTTTCCTTCAATTTCGTTTGCTTTATCTTCAATTTCACTTGTTGTTGCTTCTGCTTCACCAGTAAGTTTTGTGACGTTTGTAGTTATAGCATCAATACTCGGTTGATATTTGTCTTTGATCGCTTGTATATCATTGTTCAACTTTTCTTGTATTTTTAGTATTTCTTGTTGAGCCAATGAAGCTACTGCTAATTCATTATCTCTTATCTTTCTAATTTCATCATCAATTCTTTTCTTGCCCCAAGTCTTTGCTCTTGCTTCATTTAGTTGTGCAATATCTCTATCAGCTCTTTCTTTTGCTTGGGTGATTCTTTCTTTTTGTGTATTGATATTTGTATTGGCAATAGCTGTAATATCTGATATTTCTTTATCAATACGAGAATATATTGAATCTAATTTACCTTGCTCTGTATCTACTAGTGTGTCTATTCTTACATTAGTACCTGTGTTTAGTCTTTCCAAGTCTAATGTAAATCTTTCTACTTTAGAATTTTCACGAACTAGTCTTTCATCTATCTGTTCTATCTTTTGTGCAATAAGTGTAGATGGTGCTGTTTGTTCTACGTGTGCTTTGGATAGAAAGCCAAATATACCCATAGAGGTTATAAACATTAAAACTATAACTGCTATTGTAAGATAAAATTTTAAAAAGAAAGGTGACTTCTTCCAATTCTGATATAGCCAAGAAGCTGTAACTAACTTACCTACTTCTAATACTGTACCCATTATCATAATAGGAACAGCCGCACCGGCAAATATCGCGGCCAGACCTGCTATAGAATAATAGATTGCCACCGCACTTATTGATAATGCTGACAGTAATGTTAGCAAAGTTAATAACATATAACTATTTATAGGCTTTTTTAAGCTGGTTCATATATTGCTGAATTAGATCCGTGTTCTGCACATTCTACTTTTACTACGTAACATCTATTATCTGTTGCTTCTCTTATAAGTTTATCTGCAAAATTAAAGGCGTGTTCGGCAAATTTTTCTGCACCTACACCATCAAATATTCTTATGTCAGCTAAATCTAATGCTTCTAGTTCTTTGAACTTTTCTAGATGTGGATCGTTTTTGTCTAAACAAAGTTTATGATCAAATGAATCTTCAAGCCATTTCTTCAAAGGTTTTAAACCTCCAAAGTCTACTGCCCAATTTTTATTATCTAATTCATCACAACCAAATGTAAATGTAAATGCCAAACTATATCCGTGTAAAAAATGACAATGTGAATGATCTGCGTTTGGCTGTCTAAAAACTGCACTCAACCCAATATTGTGTCCATAATGTTTTGTACTATAATGCTTACCCATATTTTCTCCTTATGTTGACGGCAGAGTTTTTAAAGAGGGTTGACGTAAAGTCCTCATTGTTTAATATACGATATAATATAAGTTTTGTCAATCTAAACACGTCTTTTTTTATAAAAATTAATTTGATAAGCACCTCTTCCAAAATGTGGCTGGACATCTCTAACAAAACTCATATTTTCACACCATCTTGGTAATTCGTTATAAATTTGTCCTTGCCCTGTTACAACTGTTACTGACTTCACTGTATTATCTTTTTGTGCCTCTTGCACCCATTGATGGAAAAACCTCCAAGCATCGTGTACTGTAAACCCGTGAAGATCTAATCTCATTTTACTTTAGTAAATTTGGTTATTCTTTTATCCAACTTTTTTCTATTTTTCATATGCTGTGCTTGTACCTCTTCTTTTGCTTGTCCGTGATAAGCAACAGCATAACCTTCAGCTATCATTTTCTTATTAATTGTAGTATTATTGTATCTTAATTCTCCTAAAATACGTCCAAACTTTCCTGTGGCGTCTTTATGCGTTATTAATATTGCACTTGATCCTACTGGATATCTTTCTTGGACAAACTTTTTGGACATTAATCCATATTTCTTTTCAACTAGATCTCTAGTTCTTGACTCAGGAGTATCAATGCCGTGTAATCTAACACGTTCTTTGTGCATCCATACTCCAAAACCTAAATCTATGTCAACATCAACAGTATCACCATCGATAACTTTTAGTATTTTACATCTATATTCGTACATAATTAATTTGTTCTTGTTTTTAGTCTTTCTATTTTTTCTTTAATTAACAGTTTTTCTTTCTTAAGTCGTAGTAATTCAGCTTTATGCTGAAAAGTTCTATTACGTTGTCTCTCCTTTTCCAACATTTCTACCTTTTGTGATAGATTTTCGTGTCGCTTGAAAAGTCCCGATTCTTGGCTCATAGTCTCCTCCTTTAAAAAGTTTTTCTGAAAATTTTCTTAATGAAATTGCCCTTGCTAACATCTTTGTATCTTGTTCATAGTACATCATACTATGACCTAAATCATTTTTAGCTTCTCTTTTAGGGCGATCAATGTTATACCATTTCCAACAAGCCATTAATTCTTTATATTCTAATTTTAATTCGCCTGTTTTCGTAGCTAGATATTCTAATGATTTTAAGGTATCGTTTTCGTATTGCTTAAACATAGTTCTCTCTACAAAAGTATTTAAGCCTTTGAAAACTTGATGTAATAAATGGTCTTTGCTTTTTCTGAATATCATATTGATTCTTTATTATACACTTTTTCTATGTTGTTTGTCGCTATAATTCCAATTTTAATATCGCCAATTTTTGGTTTATGCGTTTTTTTAATACTTTCCCAAAGCTTTGTTGTGGTAATTCCTGGATTTTTTGTTTCCCAACCCATTAATTGTACTAGAGCTTTCCTTGTTTTTTCAGCACCACCGTGTTTTTTGCAAGTATCAGACCTACCAACGTGTACCACTTTGTTATTAATTTTAATTTTATAAACGCAATCTATACCAACCCAATCTATTTTTGCTTTTTTCTTTGGTACATTTGCTATTTTCTTATTGCAAACTACATAAAGATCTTCAACATTGTGCCAATTAGTCATTACTTAGATTTTACTAACTTCATTGTCATCTGATAATGCTTATATGCTTCATTAACTGATGGATATTTTCTACGCAAGTATTGTTCTTGCTTTAATTTCTTTTCTTGTCGTTGTACTTTGCTTCGTAAACTATATTCTTCGTTTTTCTGAGAAGTCTTAACTATTGTTCTTCGTGTTATTAATGATTCAGTTCTGAGAAGTTTCTTTAAATCTTCAATTTCTTTTTTTATAGTTTTAGGACTTTGTGTCATCTTTTGATTCTCTAGCCTTTAAATCCTCATTCGGCGTCGGTGAAAGATTTTTTTCCATTTCTTCATTAATTGTTTTCATTTCTTCTTGTGTTGCTTCACCTGAATATGTAAATTGGTTTGCAATATTACCTTTGAACAAATAATTTCCTTGGTGATCTAAATTTATAGATGGATCCATCCAGATTGTTCCACCTAATTCTTGATAACGTCTACAAAATGTATAATCTTCAGATAGATAACGTCTTGTTACTGGATCAATTATTGTATCAAATAAAGCATACATATAAGGATCGTGTTTAGGATCTGTGTTTAAATCATTTTTATAATGTAGGTCTGGCCATTTATCCATCATTTTTTGTATAACTTCTCTTTTAAACATCATAAATCCAGTTCCGCCATCGTACACAGGAATCAAACCATTGTTTAGTGGTATTCTACCTTTGTTATCTGCACGTATGTTCAATACGTAAGATCCTTGATGCTTTAACATCTCTTCTACTGATGCACCATTTTTAGCAACCGCATCGTGCATTTGTTGCCAGTTAATTGATTTTTTAGGATAGGCACCTATTGCTAATTCTACTCCTTCGTTAGCTGGATTATTAATGTGATGCCATAATTTTAAAACTGATTCTGCTTCAAAATGTATATCAGCATCAATAAAAATCATATCTGTATACTTTGGATCACTCATAAACATAGCTGTCAAAGTATTTCTACCTCTAGTAATTAAACTTTCATTTGCAATAGTTGAAAGTGTGAAATGTAAATTATATGATCTAAACAATATACCAATACGTACCATAGCTTTCAAATAAGCTTCACCTACCATCCCACCATAAGCTGGTGTGGCTATGAATAAATGCCTATTTCTAAGATGAGCAAGATCAATTTCTTGTTTTTGTTGCATCACTTGATCTAAACCTTTTCCTACTTCGGCATCATCTTTAATTCCTGCTTTTTCTAATCGCTTTTTCTTTTTAGCTTCTTTTTCTTCTCTCCATTTTTCACTAAATTTTTTACTCATCGTCCGTCGTCTCCTGGTCCAGGCTTTTCTGATAATAAAGACATCTTGTCTTCTTTATATACATCTGGATTATATTTTTCTGCTTCTACCATTTGCTCAATCATTTTTGTTAAGACTGGCCACGCATTTGGCCCACTTGAATATTTTTTATTAATTTCTAACCATTTGTCTTTGTCTGGTTCATCGTGTGAATCAGGTTTGATTGCATCTACTGGACATTCTGGTTCACAGACACCACAGTCGATACATTCATCAGGATTAATAGCTAAAAAATTTTCGCCTTCATAGAAACAATCTACCGGACATACTTCAACGCAGTCAGTATGCTTACACATTACACAGGCTTGGTTTACATAATAGGTCATATTTTTATTTCTATTTTATACATATTTAGTGAAGTAGAGTTTTATCATTTGGGCTATATGGTTCTATTTCATCTAACTTTCCAAATATAGTATTCATTAATTTTTCAAAATCTGGTTCTGATAATAATGTTCTATATAGTCTCATAGACTGTGCCATTAGTGTACCAGCAATTACAATAGGTTCTACTCCTTCTTTCGTTAGCTCATCCACTTGCTTAAAAATTTTATCGTAAGCATCATTTAATTTTAAATCGTTATCTTTCATAATCTTCTTTCTTTGTTAACTGGCGGAAGGGGTGAGATTCGAACTCACGAAAGACTTGCGCCTTTGCCGGTTTTCAAGACCGGTGCTTTCAACCACTCAGCCACCCTTCCGGGTTAAATGAATGTAATCCGTAAGCAGGATTCTGTTTTATGCTACCATCTACCTTTGCGTCCTACCCTGTGTCCTGGCAGTCGTTAACACTCTATTTGGACTTGCACATATCTGCCTGTGTCCTGACTTTCCTCTGTTACCAGCGATAGCTCAATCACATCCATTAAAACTATTATATGATATAATTATGGTTTAGTCAACATTTTATCTATTACTACTTTAATCGAATAGTTTGTTTGACTTTATTATTATTGTATTAATTAGGTTACCCAACCCATTTTGTCTTTGTGCTGTTAATAATTGTCTAATATTAAGTTTTTCAAAGTCTTGTACTTTTATCGAATTAACATCTTCTTTGTTTGCTCCAGTAAAACAATTACAAACTACACTGGTTATTCCTTTTGTTATCATAGCATCAGAATCATATTCAGCAATAACTTTATTATCTTCAATTCTAACATCTACCCAAATTTGAGATACACAACCAGGAATCATATTTGCATTGATTCTTTTCTCTTTAGGTAATGAAGTTTTTGCATCAGCTAAATCTACCAAATATGATAATCTATCTATACCTTCTAGCATAGATAAATTTGTTCCCCAATGTTCTATTTTATCTTTTATTGACATCTATTTCTTTTAAATTTCTTTTACGATCAAGATATTTGTATTCTACACAAACAGGATCAAATTGTTTTAATTCATTAAAAATAATTTGTTCATCTAATGGTCCACAGGTGTAAACATCAAGTTGCAGTAATCCAGGTTTATCTTCATCCCAACAATGTAAGGCTATATGTGATGTTTCAATAACTACTAATCCTGTTAATCCTTTATTTCCTGGAACATTAACATAAGCAGTTATAGGACCTTGGCAAATTTTCATTCCTATTTTTTTAACTAATTTTGTTAACCATCTATGAGCCCAAGCCGGGTCAGATGGTGTCTTATTAGTTTCAGCTCTAATTATTAAATGTTTGTGTACTTCTGCCATTATAAAAACAATCTCCAAAGTGCAATACTATTTAACACTACGAACCAAAATGTCAATATCATAACCCAAGGTAATGTTCTACGATATGCACCTATAAATCCTGCTATACTTCCTGCCCAGTAGAATGGAATAAAAAGTTTTGGTAAAGGATCTAGTACTGTGTAAGTTAATATAGATGAACCAACTATCACAAGTATAGTTGAAGCCATTTCAAATACAAATGCCGTAGGATCTGTTTTATAACTTGTTATCCAAAATTGTTTAATTTTTTCTATCATAATACAAGTGGGGCGTTCTGTTGCCAGGTGCCCCAGACCCCGTTAGCCTAACGAATTAGGCCGCAAGTGCTAGATTTTCATCTGCATTTATAAGTTTGTCGCGTTAACCGAGCTTCCATCCGGACAACTCCATTGTCCTTTCAATTACTGTCGATCCTAGTTCACCCCCATAAAACTTTTCTAATAATGGTGGAGGTGGTGGGTACTGCCCCCACGTCCATATAATTTATTACGACAACTTCAACGTTGTAGAAACATTATACACGAAATCCAAAAAAATACAAGAAGAATTATAATGATGTGGTTTTTAATATTGCTACTGTACCAGCTACTGCCAAACCTGCTGTAATTAAATATCTCATACAAGGATCTTTCATTAATGCTTCTAGCAATCCAGATAATGCCGCTTGTTTTAATCTTTCAATTGCTGATCCTAATGTTCTTATATCTTCAAGTATCATATTCATTAGCATCTTAACCATTCCGATTATTGCATTAACTAATCCAAGGATACCTAAAACTTCAAGTACTTTATTGAGAATATCATTTAATATTGAACCACCTTTCATTATTGCACCCATTATATCTTCAATAAATTTACAAGGACCAGATGATTGTCCTTTAGGTACATTACTTAAAATTTGTCCAATTTCATTTACAGTTCTAGCTATGCCAAGATAATTTGTTATTTGCGGAACTACTACACCTGTAGGAAAACTTGGTGTTGTAGGTAAACTAACTAAAGATCCAAACTTAGAAGTATTGCCCATTACTGACCATACACTATTTGGATTAGCATATTCAGTAAGATCCATTCCAGATTGTCTATTAGTTAAAAATGTAAAGTCTTTTAAAATTCCTTCAACAAAGCCAATGTCTTTAATTTCTGTATCAGTTAATTTTCTAGAACCAATACCATCACCTAAAGCACTAGTATCAACAACTGCTCTGCTGGCATAATTAGTTGCGTTCCAACCATCTGGCATAACTGACATTCTATCATTCCAACCATTAGCTATTTTTGTTAAAGTATCATTATGAGGATTTTGTAATCCAGGATAAGATTTAGTTGTTCTGCCCCAAGGATCAGTATAATCAACTTGATCTAGTAATCCGCTATTAATTAAATTTTTTTGCGTATCACTCATTTGACTTGACGCTGGTACTATATCAGTTGGAAAGTTTAATATATCTTTTCCTATACCCCAAATATTTCTTGACATTCTTATCCTCCTGCGAATACATCTCCAGAACCACCTGCTACTGTACTACCACAAGCTACTGGATCACCGATTCTACCTACTTGTTTATTATCTGCAAATACTGTTCCGGAGCCACTTGATAATATACTAGTGTGACAAATTACGCAACAATGACTATCCCAACCATCACCTTGTCTATGGACAGCTATACCATTTACAAATACTGTCGGAGAAGCACCCACACTTGGTCTAGACGGAAAGCATCCGTGACCTGTACATACATCTCCTAATCTTGTTACCGCTGGCATAACAGTATTTATATACTGTTTTTATACCTACTTAATTAGTGATTATTTGCGATTTTTCTTGCGGTGTTGGTTTTTTAATTGAAGATAAAGTTTGCGTATATTGGTCACTAGCAATAGAATTTGCTTTTGTGATTACTATAACTTTTTCTTTATCAATCGATACTGGAACAGTCATATCTTGCATTAATATATACTGACTCATAGCTACGCCTTTTGGTGTATGAATTAGTGTCAGTGGTTTATTAACTGTAAGCATTGTTTCATCATTCGTAACAACTTTGGCAATGACTTCTTCTCCAGATACAAGTTTAAGTGCTACAACATCATCTGTTTTTATTGGTTCTTTTAACATTATAATTTAAATCCTTTAAATGTATCTTTGTTTACGTCTTGTTTAACACCACCAATGATATAACTTTCAACTTCTGTTTCTTGTGGTGCAACTTGCAGACCGGCAGACGATAACCAGTGCTGTGTCCAAGGTAATGGATTTTGTGTCACTGGTTGATCAAAGATTGGCTCCATACCTAGTGCTTTTAATCTTTTATTAGCAATGAACTCAACATATTTGAATAATAGTTTATCGTTCAATCCAATAATACTTCCATCTTTGAATAAGTGTTTTGCCCACGCCTTTTCTTCTTCTACGCAGGTTTTATACATTTCGTATACTTGACTATCACATTCCTTGATAATCTTTGTAAAATCTTTGTCATCACCTTGTTGCCAATTTTTAAGTATATGTGTTGACAAGTTCAAGTGTGTTGCTTCATCTCTAGCAATCAATGAAATAATTTTTGCTGAACCTTCCATAAGTTTTAATTCACCAAATGCAAAGGTACAAGCAAATGATACGTAGAATCTTAAACCTTCTAATAAGTTTACATTATGCATAGCAAGGTATAATTTTTTCTTAACATCATATAAGTCACCTTTACCTTTTGAAAAATAGTTTTCAGCCGCTTCGCTAAATGCATCATAATTTTTTGTAACACTTACAGCTCTTTTTAATATTTCTTCATCATTTAAAATAGTATCAAATACTTCTGCAGGATCTGGGTATACATTTTTAATGATATGTGTATAACTTCTTGAGTGTATTGTTTCAAAGAAATCCCACGTAACAATACAACCTTCTAATTCTGGATTTGATACATAAGGTAAAAAAGCCAAGCTCGGTCCACGTCCTTGAACTGAATCAAGTAGTGTTTGATATTTTAAGTTTGAAGTAAAAATATGTCTTTGTTCAGGTCTGAATGTAGAGAAATCAGCTCTATCTTTTTGCAATGATACTTCTTCTGGCCTCCAAAAGTAACCTAGCATAGTTTGATTTAGTTTATCAAACTGTGGATACTTGAAAACATCGTATCTTTGTACATTCTGATCCTCTCCAAAGAACATTGGCTCTTTAGTGAAGTCGATTTCGTTTCTGTTAAAAATAGTTTTTGCCATCGAGATATTTACCTATATATTACAAGCATCGCAGTCATCACCTGCTTGTACTTCTAAGTTTGCTTTTTCAAATTCAGTGGCCGCTTGTTGTATTGGGGCTACTTCAACTTCTACCGAAGCATCTGTTTTAAAATCGTATGTATTTTGATAGTAACTTGTTTTCCAACCTAATTTATATGTTGTTAATAAATCTTTAAACATAACACTCATTGGTACTTCGTTATTTTCAAACTGCGTTGGATTGTAACTCCAGTTCCCTGATATAGCTTGATCAAAGAATTTTTGCATTACTGAAACAATGTTAATGTATCCATCATTACTAGGCATATCCCATAATAAGGTATAATAATCTTTTAATGTTTTATATTGTGGTACTATTTGTTTTAGTGGACCTTTTTTACTTTTCTTAACTGATAAGAATCCACGTGGAGGTTCAATACCATTAGTTGCATTACTAACTACGGAAGAACTTTCCGATGGCATCTGTGCTGATAGTGTTGAATTTCTCATACCAAATTGTTTAACTTGTTTTCTAAGTTTTTCCCAATTTAGTTTTAATGTCGTACTACAAACATCATCTAAATCTTTTTTATAATGATCAACTGGCATTTTACCATCTGCATATTTTGTTCTTTCAAAATATTCACATTTACCTTTTTCTTGTGCAAGATTCATAGATGCTTGTATCAAATAATATTGAAATGCTTCTGTTAACTCGTGTACAATTTTTAATGCTTTTTTATCATTATATCCAACATAATTTTTAGCTAGGTAATGTGCAAGTCCAATATAACCTACACCTAAACTTCTTCTAGCTTTAGTTGATATCTCCGCCGCTTTTACAGGATACTTTTGATAATCAATAATTTCATCTAAAGCTCTTACGGCAATATCACATAAAGGTTCTAGCTCATCTAAATCTTTTAACTGACCAACATTAACAGCGGAAAGAATACAAAGTGCAATTTCTCCGTTACCATCTATATGTTCAATTGGTACAGTTGGCAATGTAATTTCCTGACATAGATTTGACATATTAACTTTATCTTTGAAACTAGAATGACTGTTACAATGATCAATATTCATAATATAGATACGACCTGTTTCAGCTCTTTCTTTTAATAAGTTATTAAACAACTCTTGTGCAGGAACTTTTTTCCTTCTAATATTTTTATTCTTTTCATATTTTAAATATAGTTCATCAAATTCTTCTGTACCAAATGCATCATACAAGCCTGGTACATCGTGAGGTGAGAAAAGACTTATATCAGCACTAGCCAATAGCCTCTCATAAAATAATTTACTAATTTGTATTGAGTAATCTAATTTACGAACTCTATTGTCTTCTGTACCTTTGTTGTTTTTTAAAACTAATATGTCTTCTATCTCGGCGTGCCAAATAGGAAAGTGTACTGTTGCACTACCACCACGCACACCATTTTGTGTGCAACATCTCACAGTTGCTTCAAACTTTTTAAGGAATGGAACAACACCTGTGTGTGCTACCTCACCTCCTCTAATTTTAGAGTTAATACCTCTGATACGACCTGCATTAATTCCTATGCCGGCTCTTTGTGCAATATATCTTCCAATAGCCATATCGCTCGAAAAGATAGATGACAAAGTATCATCAACTTCAACAAGAACACAAGAAGCAAATTGTTTCATAGGTGTTCTTACTCCTGCCATTACTGGTGTAGGTATATTAACTTTAAAAGTAGAGATTGCGTTATAATATTTTTTGATGTATTGCATTCTTGTATCTGTAGGATAGTTTGCAAATAATGTTGCCGCAATCATCATATACATATATTGTGGCGTTTCGTATATTGCACCTGAGCTTCTATCTTGTACAAGATATTTGTCTACTACTTGTCTTAAACCTGCGTATGTAAAATCCCAATCTCTTTCGTGTTTCATATAATTGTTTAGTTTGTTCCATTCGTCATCACTAAACTGATCTAATATTGCTTTATCATACACACCTCTTTCTATATTTCTTGACACTAGATATCTTAATGGAATGTGATTATCTGATGGTAACCATTTACCAAAGACGTGTTTTTGAAGTGAGAAAAGGAGTAGCCTTGAAGCTACGTATTGATAATTAGGATTTTCTAATGTGATTAAATCGTTTGCTGATTTAATTAATACTTCTTGTATGTCTTGTGTTGACATACCATCTGTGAACTGTAGGCCTGAGTTCATTTCTACTTGTGATGATGACACTCCTGTCAAGCCCTCACAAGCGGCCTCCGTCATCTTATGTACTTTGTTAATGTCTAGTAATTCTTTTCTACCATCTCGCTTAACAATGTACAGGTCTGCTTCTTTATTCATTTTTTGCCTATTCTTTTTAAATCTCTTATATTTACAATATTACTAGACAATACAAGATGTGTCAATAATAAATTGTATGAAATCGTGGACAAATGTTAATTATCTGGAGAGTTAACTAGTTAACCAACGTTTTAAAACATATGATAGAGTAGCATCCGTTGTCGTATTGGAATTAGTATATTGTAACTTAATTAATCCACCACTGATTGCTGGTGTAGAAAATACAACGTCACTTGTACTTGCTGTTTCTGTTCTATCATCAATATAGTGGACACTTGTTCCATCTGATATAATTCTTATACAACCTACGGCATAGGCAGAACCTATTTTCAATGAATAATCTAAAAAGAATGTATTAGTTTCAGTTGCTGAAAAAGTTGTTACATCTGCTGTTGCACCACCTTTGGTTAAAGTTTTTTTAATTAAAAAAGTTGGTCCAACATATTGATTATTCTCAAACTCAGGTTTGCTGTCTTGAGTAAAGATTTTAATGTTATTCGCTACTGAAACTTCTGCTGTTCCAACAGCGGTGTTTAAAAATTTAGATAATAATATTGCTTGTTGCGGACTATCCATTTCAATCAATAAAGATCCAGGTACTGAAACCTTTTCAGCTGGATATCCTAATCCTGTCATTGTACCACGAATGAACACAGCCGTATTAATACCAGCTGATCCTATTCCGTCTTCTTGTGCTAATTGTGTAGCAAATGAATTTTGTTTAGCTACTTGACTGGCACCTTGGTCTCCAATATCAACAAAACCAGTTCCAGTTGTTACATCACTATACAAAGTATATGTTGTTTTACCAGTAGCACTAAAAGTGATAACATCTTCTGTTTTTGATACTGAAGTTGTTACAGCCGATGTGGCTATTGACATTTCATCAGCATAAGCTTTTTTAACATAATCAATTATTTCTGTGTTAAGCCATTTTGTTACACAAATTACTGAATTGTTTTCTGGCTTACCTGTTGAATTGAATGTAACAGTTAAATCTGAACCTGATACACTTACTGAATATCCTGCTGTTGAAACTTTGGAAGGTATTTTGTTAATATTGTATTTGAATATTTCAAGTTTGTCTGAACCAAAACCTGATGTGCTTTTACCAGTAGGAAATGTTAAAGCTGTTCCACCGTTCAATACAGTTGAACTTGTATCTGATCCATTACCCACAAAGCTTTCAGTTGAAGCCATTTTAAAAACAACTAATCTTGTATCAATTAAACTTTGTACACTTGATTGTGCATTTAAGAAATTACCCACTTGCACCATTCTGTTTTTTGCTGACTGATCACCGCCACCAATATACAGCTCACGTGTATCTAATGCTAGACCGATTTCACCTTCAGCTAACGGCTGAGGCAAATCATCTCTATTTCCACGTCTGTTTTTTAATCTTACAAATGTTGTTGTCATTGTGCTAAAACCTTAATATATTACTATTTAGTAGCTTTATAAAAAGCTTCTACTTTGTCAAGCCACATATCTGTATATTTTTTAAATTCGCCGTTTTTGACTAAAAATTGCTGGTATTCTCCGCTGTGAGATACTATAAAAATAAGCCCTGCTTGTATATCTGTACCATATACTTCATTGTGTGCTAGGGCATAAGCGGCACATTGAACAAAATAATCTTCAATCCACTCTTTCTTTTTAACTTTACGACTTGTTTTAAAGTCACCTATGACAGGCATACCATCATATACACAAACCATATCTGCCGTTCCGGCGTACAGGTTTGGAAAACACAACCCCTGCTCGATCCCCCAAACTTCATTAACTTTATCAAATCCTTTGTTGATAATAATATCACTCAGTTCTTTTGCTTGTTGATACACTTGATTTGATCCACCTGGTCTTTCAACTCCTTCAATATACGATTCTAAATGTTTGTGTGTAACTGTACCTAAATTTGCTGATTCAGTTACTATTCTTTGTGCTTCAGCTTTACCTACTCTTCTTTTCCAGGCGTTAAGAGCTGTCATATCTTTTGAGTGAGATAATATTGTAGTAACACTAGGTACAGGATTACCGTCCTCACCAACATAATGACGCTTACCGTCTATTGTTGTTCTGCGTAAATTTTTATATTGAAATTTTTCTACTAGTAATTTGTTCACAATTAAAGATTCTTATCAATGGTTTTCTTTGCAAGTTTATCAACTTTCTTTTCATTATCCATTGTAGCATCTTTTGAGAACTGTGTCAAATTAGAATTTGGTTTTAAGGTTATTTTATCTCGGTTAATACTCTTAACCATTGGCATATCTTTTACCAAATCAGCTAATGAATTAGGATTTACAGAATGACCCATTTTATTAAGTTCATCTGCCATTGAATCAGTATTAATTTCATTATCGCCTTTAGCAACCAATCTTATAAGAAGATTGAGTACGTCAGTACGCAAATTTGAAATATAGCTTTCTTGGATTTCTTTAAGTCTCATTATGCCTTCTTGGCTCTACCAAGAGGCTCATCCAATGGACCTGATGCTGAATCATCACCATCTGTTTCTGCGTCAACTGGCTCATCAATTTCTAATGAATCACCTTCATCATCTGCAGGCATATCCATTGATGGTTCGTCTGCCATTGTTGAAGCTGGTGCTTCACCTTGTAGCATCAATACTTCATTGTTGACACTCTCTTTGGCTTCTTTGGCCGCATTCAATAAGTTATCAATAATTCCGTTTACATTAGCATTAAACGAACCTGCTTTATCTACACCAAACTGATTTTGCATTTGATCAGTAATTGCCGCTAAATCTTCGTTTTGCATTTTACCTAAATCTTCAACCATACCCTGTAAAGTATCAACTAAATTTTTAGAAGCTAAAACTGTTTCAGCTTGTTCTAAATCTTCACCTTCTTTAACTTCTTCTTTATCACCTTGTTTTTTAGCAATAGCTTTTTGCAAACCAGCTGGCAATTTTTTCTGTGCCGCTGTTAGCTCTTCTGTTACTTCATCGCTATTGTTATCTGTTGTTAACGGACTATCTTCTCCGTCTTCGTTATCATCATCTGCTTTTGCTGGCATATCTTCATCTGCAATTTGGCCAATCATTAAAACGATAGCTTCAGATAAAAGTATGTTTTTTGCATATTCAGGATGTTCGTGATAAGAATTAAAAGGTAGGCTTTTTTTGAGCTCTTCACGTTGTATATCTAACTGCTCTTTAGTAGCATATAACTTCTCAACGTCAACTTTGTCGTATACTTTGAAGCCATATGTCTCTTCGAGCCAACGATTTACTCTCGCCATCTTCGTTTCATATGTAGATTTTAGATCGTTTAATTTCATAGTACAGTTATTTATACATCTTCGCCATTAATTTCGCTATTGTAATTGCTTGTTATATGCGTTTTTATATCAAACAGCTCATCCTCCAAACGATCTATAGTCTGTTTAACAGCGTCTTTGTCTGCACTAGACAACGATCTGTCACGCAATTTACGTGATTCAAGCCATATATTTTTAGCTGTTTCGTTATATTCTTCGTTCTCATCTAATAGATTTTCTATCTCTTCTGAGTCAATACTATAGCCATTTATTAAACATTTTACAATAAGATATGCTGTTTCATATAACCTTATTTCAGTAAAAAGTTTGTCTTGATTTAACTTATTAATAATGTGATAGCTTTTATATTTTTGCTTTACAACTTGAATTACATAGTTTCCTACTTCAACTCCATCATCACGTTTTTTAGTGGATACTGCTTCATTAAATTCTGGATTATCTTTGTTTTTCTTTACTATATTTTTAACAACTTTGTCAGTGATATGATCAAATTTATCTAACATCTCTCTGACGTGTTTAACTTTCTGTTTATGTGCGTCCTTTTGACCTTTAAATTTCTTAAGCTGTAACTCCATATGATCTAAAAAATCAGTTGATACTTTACCTGGTGGTCCCCATTTTGACATAATTTTAATAAATCTAAAATGTTCTATAGCTGAATTGAGAGAAGGATAGTCTGGAAATCCCGGTGCACAAAATTCTCTATTTCTTGTGTAAGCTGGACCAGTTCTATCTAATATTTTTCTTTGTAAACCCATACTAATAATATACTAAATTTAATATCAAAGATCAAGTATTATTTTCTTCTTAATGACTTGTTTAATGCTCTAACCCTACGTGAAGCAGGATTATATTTTTTCGTAAACTTGATTTTTCTTTGTAATCTAGCACCCATTCTTGCTTTCATTTTCTTCATAATAAAACGTTTCTTGATATCTAAAGGTGCTGAGCAAACACTTGGATTGCTAACAATTCTGCCCTTTTTTCTACCAAACGTACAACGATATTTCTTAACTACTTGCTTACCTTTACGGCCAAATATCATTTTGGCTTCTTGTATTCCATCTGTTATAACATCGCTAATAAACATTTTATCTCTTTCCTAACTTGATAGGTTTTAAAGATTTTACTTTTGGTTGCCTTCTTTTCTTAACTTGTTTGTTAAGCTTTCTTGCAATTTTAGAAGTTGGGTTATATTTTTTAGTATATGATGATAGTTTGCCTTGTATTGTAGAACGTTTTGCTCTAGTGGCCTTCATCTGTTGTTTCTTTTGAATATTGATTGGTGCTGTACAAGTGGCCGGATCAGCTACTATTCTGCCTTTCCTTGGACCTGATTGACATCTATATCTTCTCTTAAGGGAGTTCTTATACTTTCCGTATATTTGTGGTGTACTTTCTCCTAATATGTCTTTTATCAGCATTGTAATTCCTTATTTTACCATAGTTGTAACGAACAATGATATTAGAGTAAAGAACATTGTACCAGCTGACCATAAGATAATTTTCTGTATTTTTTCAAAGCCTTTATCTACTTCTTCTTCTATCTTAATCATATGAGCTTCAACTCTGTCAAATCTTGAGCTAATTTCTTCGTGTCTTTCACGGCTCAATGCTACGTGAACTTCCAAGCTACCGAATTCTACACTATCCTGTGTCTGTGGTACTGGGTTAATTTTTGGTGGTACTTTATCCATTTTCTCTATGCTCCTTAAAATTTAGTAATCCATATATTTGTATTTACTCCTTGTGTGCATATAGTATCACTAAACAGAACTATGTTATTTAGACGATTTTCAAGCACTCCTACAGGATTTGAGCCTAGCTCGAACAAATTCTTCTGTTCAACTCCAAATGTTACTTCATATACCTGCTTACCTTTGTAAGTAGATCTACGTGGCTTAGAAAAGAATAGTATTTTTCCATACATTGTAATTAACTGATGTAGATGGTCAAAATCCTTTTGTTTGTCTTGATCTAAGTCATTTTCTTGATAATCAATAGGTAGAGTTGTTATAATTTTATATACTTCAAGATCTTCGCTTACTTGCATATACTGATTTTTATTTGCGTTAAGTGAATACATTATCTTCTTACTGCTCCTACTGCCACATTTTTTGGTAGAGATTTTTGTTTTACATTGTGCCTATCTTTTAAATTTCTTTCTTTTACCATATTTTGTAATATTCCATAAAGTTCACTTTTTGGAGAATTATCTCTTATATATTGCATAATGTCAATTGCAACATTGTATCTTTCTTTTTCTTTTAGTCTATCCCAATCAGATGCAAATCTTCTTATCTTTTTTAAGTCACGTGATTTAATAGCTAATTGTGTTTCTAATCTCATTAACATAGTTGAAGTTTGTCTTCTAGAAAAATTGTCATTTGAAATATATCTTAATAATTGATTTATATCAGAATATTGTCTTTGTAATCTTTCAATATAATTTTTACTTGCTTTATCATCAAACTGCACTATTGATCCAGATCCAATTATACTGTGTAGTAACAAATATAAGTCTGTTCCGTTTGTTCTAAAGAAATCATAATTACCGTAACTCATACTTCTAATAATATAGTTTCTTGCCATCTTTTGATATTTGTACTCTCCGGTTAGAACTAATAATGCTAAACAATATGCGTATACTAATTCTCCATTTTCGGCGGCTGTTCCTTTTCCTAAATCTTGTCTTGATCTAAAAGCTCTGCTTTCACTTAAATCGTTAATTAGTGTTAAACTTTCTTTAGCAAAGTTTTTCCTACTGAAATCTAATCTATCTACAACCTTAACTGCATTACCTACGTGATCAACTGCAACAAATCCTTCTTGGTCTCTTACAACATACTCATCACCTTCTAATTCAAATGCATCAATCGATTTTATATTTTTTAATTTTTGATATAGTGTATTTTTAATTGCTGTTAGCTTCAGCCAAGCACTATACCAATTTTGAATATTCTTTTTATTAGCCATATAATAGTTTCGCCATTGTTCTAGTGCTAATAATTTTCTTTGACCAGCTGGTCCTTCTCTGCCTGTTTTTAATTTTGCAATTTCTTTTTCAACTCTTGCTTCATAATCTTTTGCAAAGTTGTAAAAAAATGCTAATGGATCTTGTGTAATTTCTCCAGCTTTAATCATATTGTTATGATTTGCGTGAACTAGCTGTTGAAAGTTTTTTCCTAATTCACTAGCTTCTAAAAAATCAAAAATGTTACCTGATGAGTTAATATATTTTTCAGCATCATTAATAGCTTGAGTTACATTGGCATACTCACCTTTTGTAAGATTTACAACTCCTGTAAAGTCTTTTATGTAAGCATCATCAAACCATACATCGGGCGTTCTATTCAAGCTTTCAATATCAATATCAAAACTTGCTGTCATACTATCTAAACTTTTTCCTGAGTAACTAGTATGGAAAACAATACCTAAATTTGCTTGTTGTATCTCTTTAGCTAACTGCATACTTTGTGGTACAGCATAAGTTATTGTATTTGGCTTAAAAGCAATATACGATTCACCTTGATAGTTTATTGTTTTTAAATCACCTTTTGTCCAAAGTAAATCACCTTGTAATACGTTTTTTATACCTAGTTTTTGTAACCCATTAAATGCTTGTACTAGTTTATCTCTTAATCCTTGTTTGCTAGTTTCACCTGCATCAGGATGATTAACTCTAATATCATCAATACTTTTATTAAGCTTTGCATTTTTGTTAAATGCACTTTTTGTAGCAACAAAGAACTTTCCGTCACTCGGGTCAGTACCACACACTATTGCTGGTGATCCGTCCCATTTTATTGTTACATTAAATTTTTTTGTACTTGAAGTTTTAGCTAATTCGGCCAAGTTTCTTAAGAATGAAACTGCTCTTGTGGCTCCTGCCTTACCTTGAAATAATGCCAAATCTTCTAAATGTGTAAGGTGTAGATTTGGATTTTCGTATAATAGATCGTTAGCTTTCATCGTTGTTAGACTCATTTAACTTTTTTATGCCACGTTCAAATTTCTTTGGATCTGCTGTCTTGATGCTATTAACAAATCTCTTTACTAAATCGTCAGCAACTGCTTCATCATATGATTCATATATCATTTTAGTCACATTTATTGCTGATGATATAACGTGGCCAGCACGAGTCTCAACTAAATTATTCATATCGGTAGCAGGAACTACTCTACTAATTTCCTGCAATATGGTACGTGTATGTTTCTTCATAGCTTAAATTACCGCCTTATGAAATATTTATTACATTTTTACAAAAAATTAACAGCATTTATTGGCTATTATCAAAGGTTTGACGTTGTGACTTCAATAAATCACGTAATCCTTTAGTAATTTCCGTCTTTTCAGCCACTACTGAAGCTTCAGATTTTTCAGTTACAGTAGAAGATCTTTTCTTAATTGATTGTACCAATGCGTCAGATGAAGTTGGAATTATCTCTACATCATCTTCATTCAGGTCAGTAATTCTTAATCTGTCAATATCAAATGCTAAATCAATTTTACTTCCTACACCACCACTCGATCTAGTTTTGATTAATTGTATCTGATACCTACCTCTTTCACGCATAGCTCTACTTGTAAAGATACCAATTAGATTATCTGCTGTATTAATCTTACTGATACCACCAGCAATATGCGATTGATCGTATTCTACTTCTTCTATAGCACCTCTATTAAGTTGCGATGCTGTTACTAATACTAATTGCTGTTCTACAGCAAAGTTTCTTAGTTCTTCTGATACGAACTTATCTTTAATAAACAATTCTGTTGGAGATATTTTTTTACTAATTGGCATCATTAAATCTAAATAGTCAACTAGCACCACATCTGGCTTAACACCTTTTTGTATTGCATACTCTTTTACAAATGCACGTAAGTCATTAGTAGTACTACCAGATGGCATATACTTGACTTGGAAATTACCTGATTTAGTTTTTTCTAATCTAACTGCTAGATCTACATCTTCAATTTTCTTAAATATTTCATTTGTTGGTGTACCTGTTACCATTGCATCTAATCTCATTGCTGACAGTTCTTCACTTAACTCAAATGTAAAGTATAATACGTTTAGCTTTTGGCTTATCCAATTTAAAGCCAAGTTCTGTAAGAATAAACTCTTACCTGCACCTGATGATCCTGCAAATATAGATAATTCACCTTTGTTAAAACCACCATATAATTTTTTATCTAACATAGACCAGCCAGTCTTAACTGTTCCGTTGTTATCTTTAAGTGCCATCAATCTTGCCTTTGGATCTTCGAAATAATCTGTTCCTAGATCTTTTGTAAGCCCAATACGTACTGCATCTTTAATTTTTTCTTCAACTGGACCATAGTCACCTTTTTCTAGCAAGTCAGCTGAATCTATAATTGCTCTTTCTAATGCTTTGTGTCTGCAAAATGTTTCAAACTCATCTAAGAACCATTGCTTTTGTGTTTCATCTATATTTGGTACTTGCTTTAGCTCTAATTCACATTTGGCTTTAATTTGATCTATAGTTGGTAGTGTTTGATATTTTTCTGAATGCTCAACAAACATTGATACAGCTTCAAAATACTTTTTACTAAAATAAACTGGACTAATAATATTTCTAGCTCTTACAAATAACTCAGGATCAGTTATCATAAACTCTAAAAATAATTTCTGTAAATCGTCTGTATATACTGTTGGCATTAGTTTATTATAACCTCTTTTGTTTTAGATCGCAAGTATTTCCAACTATATGGAAACTCTTTATCACATATTTCATCAATTTGGTCAGCTATTATCCTTGTTTCTTCTTGAGTATCCTTGGCACACCTTAAGTTGCATACTCTAGCAAAAGCATATAAAGTACCACTCCAAAACCATTCAGTTATCATACTTTGTGGCAATACCATTCTAGCCTGTTCTGGTGCGACACCTTTTCCAATTAAATTCTTATAAATCAATAAACATTGTTCCATTGTAGTTTCAAGTATATGCTTTTCATTTTTGTTTAGCTCAACCACTCCTTGTGATCCTTGTTTAGAATCTTTAGGTCTACCTCTCCAGGTTTTTGGTTCAAATAATTCTGGTTGATAATCAACATAACGTCTGCTGATTTCATTCCAGCTTAATCCTACTTGATGCTTTACTAACTGTCTAGCAACAAATATAGGTGAACTAATTCTAAATTGTAAACTACAATGAGCAAACGGTGACCAATGATTATGTTCTGCTAAAAATTTTATAAGCTTTTCGTCTTTGGCATCAAATGAATCTTTCTTTTTACCATAACTAACTCTAGCGGCATTTACTACCGTTAAGTCAGTTCCCATTTTGTCAACTAGTGCGACATTCATTTGCTGATTATATCCAGAAATTTTTCTGACCATTCAATTGAACCATCAGTATTTCCATCACATTCTTGCCTTTCAATTACTCTTTGAGCTCCCAGTTTATCTAATTGGTTATCAACTTTTTTACCTGCATTACAAAAATTATCGTGTGCCATATCGCCTAATGCAAGTACACCATATTTTAAATTGTTTAATGATACATCTTTGGCGTCTCGGATATCTTCCCAAAATCCTTGTCCATTATCTGGCATATCACCTTCACCAGTAGTTGATGTTACAATAGCAACTTTTTTTAGTTCTTGTAATTCACTTAAAGAAACATCGTCCATTTCTCTTAAATCAGATTCAATTCCTTTTTCGGTTGCTATGTGATTTAATTTTTTAGCTACCATTTCAGCATTACCCCACATAGATGCCCATAAAATATTTAATTTGTCGCTCATACTTTCCTCCTAATAAGTCGATACAATTTTATCTGCAATACCATACTTTACTGCCTCTTTGGCACTTAACCATCTGTCCTCTGGTGGTAGTAAAATATCTCTAACTTTCTTTTCACTTAAACCTGTACATTTTTTATAATGCTCAATCATTCTTTGTGTACTTAATTCAAATTCTCTTACTCTTGCAAATAGTTCGTGTTCCTTACCACCCGATCCCCAACTGTATTGGTGTGATAAAATACTTGTATTTGGTGTTATAACTCTACGTCCTTTATGACCACTCATAAATGTTAGCAATCCGCAACTAGCTATCATACCAAGTCCTACCGTTTTTACAGGTATGGCAGATCCTTTCATTGTATCTATTAATGCAAATGCTGAATGTACTTGTCCACCTGGTGAATTTATTACCAATGTAAGTTCATTCGGTCTTTGTGAATTTGGCATTAAGTTCTTTTCAATTATTGTTTGTATCACTGGCTTTGTTGTATTACTATCAAAGCCATCACTGAAATACATTATTCCAGCTTCCCACATCATCATACCTGGTTGTAGTGGTTGTTGCTGTGGCTTAGGCTGTGCGTTTTTATCTTTATCTTTTTTACTTTCTTTAACCATTTGTGGCTCCTATTTTTTTCAATACTTTAATTTTTGCCATATTACCTATGGCGCCGTTAATTACAGATTGTACAGTATACAATCTACCATATTTTTTTACTGCTTCAGCACAATCTTTAATATTGTTTTCCCATTGTGGAAAACTTACTAGCCAGTTGTTATCAACAGCAACATCAATTAAATTTCCTCCAGACTTATCTCTGTCTGGACAAACAATGACAGTTTTGCCAATGCTATTAATCAAATCTATTTGTCCTTGTGTAAGCTTATTTCCTAAAGAACTTACTGAATCTATTGCAAGTGCATCTAGTACACCTTCTGTTATTATAATATATTTTCTGTCTTTATACAAGTGATCAAAATTATAAATGTATCCAGGTTGTACGACCGAATAGTATTTTGGAACATTATCATAATCTTTTATAATTCTAGCTGTATATCCTACTAATTTTCCATTAGCATAAAATGGTATAATAACTCTTTCATTAATTTTCATATATGGATCTGTACTCCAATAAAACTTATCATAAAAATCTAAACCTCTGTCCATTAGATACTTGTAAACAAATAAAGCACTAGTAGGTGGATTTGCTCCTTTAATAATTTCACTCAACAAAACAGAATTATTTGGTAATTGTTTTTCTTCAAAATCATTTGCGTAATGAGATTGCTTGTTAACTACAACATTATCATCTTTTTCTTTCATTGCAATTAGTTGTAGCTCTTTTACTTTTGATTCTGGTACTCCAATATTAATTAACAAATCACGCATCTTACGTCCTATTAATCTGCCGGCTGTATAAGATGCTTTGTATCCACAGTTGAAACAATGATAGCTCGAAACTTCACTAAACTTAAATCCACCTCTTCTTCTTTTGTCAGCAGAATGCCCTTGTGTTATACACATTGGACAATTAATAGTATGCCAACCAGATGGTGTTTTCTTATGCTTACCACCAATAAATGCAAGTATTGTAGATTGTAAGTTCATTAATATTATTATACGTGAAAGCTACCTAAAAGTCAATTAATTTAAGCTTTATAGATATTGTTTCCAACACCAAATGTTTGTAATTTAAACCTATTTGTGGAAATACTGGCTCTGGTTATTTCAGTTACGACATCATTGAAATTTATTCTTGATTCTAGTGCCATTTTCCAAAGTGCTTCTACTCTATCACCAACAGTTTCGAGAAGTCTAAAAGTTTCGTCAGTGGATCTTAGATTGTTGATATAGTTGTCAGCAACCATAGTGTTTCCAATTTGTGTTATACCAGCTGGAACTAAATGAATTTCATTAAATTTCAATCTACCCATAGCTTCATTACTATTGTAATCATCTATTGTTCCGTCTTTAAAACTAATCACTGTTCTTGGTTTCATATCTACTATTTCTTTAGCTCTATTATCATCAATGAATTTATTGGTTACTAGGACAGCTTTTTCCGGATTATCCGTTACGTCAATATGATAATATTTGAAAAATTGATTAAAACTATTATCATATTCCCAATCAAAATAAACAGATAATAAATTTTGTCCAAAAGCTTTTTTTGTTGCTAGGATAGTATGAAGTAACGTCATATAGTCAGGTTCAACAATGCCAACTCCTTCTGGCCAGCTAATTTCTTTTAGTTTTTTAAAAAAGTCTTCAGGAATATCTGATGATGGATAAACTTTCCAATTATTCTCTTTTATTATGTGATCTATCATTTTAATAAAATGCTTTTCAATCGGTTGACCGCCTGTACCAAAATCATTTGCTATAATCAAACTTATACCATTATGAGGTTGGCCTGATGTCATTAATTTCATTTCATCAGTGAATGCTATATTAAAACAACGATTTTCAAAGTCTTTCTCGTTATAAAATGGTGCAAAAGATAAACGTACGATCGGAGAACGTTTACTATCGTTGTTAGCACTCGTATAAGCACTAAAACATTTTTTAAATCCTGGTTCTATGTGACTAGATAAAAGATCAAACATTAATTTCTTAATAGCATTTGATCAAAGGTACCTGTATTTCCCGCCGCTGGTTTATATTTTACTCTTATCCATCTTACGGCAGTATTGAATTGAAATGGATCAATTTTTGGATCTGCAGAAGAAGGAGTAAATTGTGTTTCTGTAGCACCCATTCCTTGTATCGGTATTACGAACCAATCGTCATCATCAGTACTAGCTGTATCATCTAAATTACCTTCGATAGCTACATTACCATTAAAGTTAGTAGTGTATATTGCTATTGTATGAGATCTTGATGTAAGATTTTGTTCTGACGAGCCTGACAAATTGTTACTAAAATAGTAGCCATTTCTAAGTGTAAAATTACTCGCTGTTTTTGTTGGTCTTGCTGTTGGAAAACTATCGCCTTTGATTTCTACTACTCCTACGGCGTCACCAGCTCTATCTGTGTAGACTAGTTGTTTTGCACCACTTGAATTTTCAACGTATGCTGAGAAATGATATAAGCCTGGTGCTAAATTGTATAGTTCATTGACTAAAATAGTTGTATGACATTTACCTCTACTAGCATCGCTAATCGTCAATTGTTTTGCTAAAACAGTCTCATTAGTCTCTATATCTGTCATATTGAAAAAAGCCTGTTGACTTGTTAAGTCGTAGGGCTTATTATCAGAGTTAACTAGATTAAAATTTATCTTGTTATCTGTACCAGAATATAGTAATATTGTTTTGTCATACATTGGCATATTACTATTTAACGAAGTTGGTACCGCTAGTGTATAAGTTTTATCTAAGATATATACTGTATATGAACTGGACATATTAATATTTATGGAATACGCAGAGTTACAAGAAAAATTTCCGTTTTTAAGCTGTATTAGGCACAGCAATAACGAATATGTGGGTATATTACTGAATCAAGATCAGTTTGTTACATCTATATATGTGTATGATCAAATACAGGGTACTAATCTAAAACAACTATTCTTAGAATTAGGTGAAGTTTGGTGGTGGGAGTCTAATAGAACAATTCCTATCAATATATTTTTGAATAGAGAATTTGAAGAATTTAGATCCTATATCAAGACATTTACCACTAAAGATGTTGAAGTAGTCTTTGGTCCAAAAACCAGTTTAAACAATGTTTTGAAAAAACGTATTATAAGACGTAATATTAGCTTAATTAAGAAAAACAACGAATAATCAGCTTTATCCACATCATTAAACGCATTTTAAGGGTCATACAGCGGGGTTTAAGTGGATGACTGGGGTGTTAGTACCCCCGAAAAATCATTACATATTAAATTCATCTGCACTACAATGGCGTGTGCATAGGCTATGGCGTGTGCCTTCTTAAAGTAATAAGATCCGTCAGTTGGTTTAATCCAAACTTGGTTTTCTACTTCTGTCCAACTTTTCCCTAGTAGGTGTCTTTTGGCTGGTCTGATTATTGCTAACACCATTGCTAGTTGTTCTATGCTTGTTGGTTTCATTGTTTGTAGTATCGAACTGTGTTCTCCTACGTGAAACAATTGACTGCTGAATTCTTTGTGCGTGAGTAAATCCCATAACGGCTCCTGATTTAAAAGTTCTACTAAATGCTTTTCGTCTTTGACATCATTGTAAATCGATACATTTAGAATATCTAGTTTAAAATAACCTCTCTCTTCTGCCTCTTTATATTCGATGTTGGATATGCCAAGCATCGGATTAACTGGTATATCAGTACAATATACACCTGTGTTATGTTTCTTTAATCCATTCTTATCTTTAATACTTGCAGGTATATGTTTCATTAACTCTAGAAGTTTATCTCTATTACCTGTATCTATATCTATATCTGTTTTAGCTATATTCATTTTTTATCATCTATCTTTTTTAATGCTTCTTCCACTCTATTTTTAAGAGAGCCCATATAAATTTCAATCATCTGTACACGTGAATTTAAGTCTGACATTTTACTTAATGCTGTTTGGACAATAAGTCTATTACTATCAAACTTTTCTTTTTCAGCTACCTTGACTAGCACTTGTAACTTTCCCCACTCATCTTTTAGTTCTTTTTTTTGTGTGTCAGATAATGTCATTGCAGTTGCTATAGAATTTAAATCTGTTATTTCTTTCTTTGTCATAGTCCTGCCGCCTTTGTTACATCCATTACAAATTTAACATCATCTGGACTATCTTGAAATCGTTTAGCCCAAGGTCCTGGAGAAATATAATCTTCAATCATTGTCATTTGTTCAGCTGATAATTTTTCTAATAAACCTATTCCACCTTCACTATTATATAATACCCACGGACTAATTTTTCCTGATCTAATCATATGTATTGCTCTTGGTAAAGAAACTTCTTTAAAAAATTTAGTCCAATCTGCATTTATTTCTTCGGCCCATTTTTGTATCGACAGTATAGTTCTTTCTGTTGCAGAACTAACACTTTCCTTATGACTAAACTCTTTTATATACTTTTCATATACTTCATCACTTGACCATCTATCAACTCTTTCTCTATTTTTTAACAACCATTCAATGTAATGTTCTACTGATGCAATATAAACACCCATAACATAGTTTGCAAATTTAACAAATGCTGTATAGTATTTGCTTTCCATAAAGTCTTCATATGTTCTTTCATTTTTCATAGTGGTACTACTAATACGGAAAAAATGCTGATAACATCTATGAGCTAGTTGCACGTTTGTATCTTTCCTATTGTTCCATCTTCTTTTTGGTTCACAGAGATGAGCAACCAATGTACTCTCATTGGAAAAACTTTTTTTACAAAACTTACATTCATAAGTCATTACCACCACCCCATTATATGAGCATTACCAAGTATAATCATTAAACAAGTAACAATATGTAATATTACCCAAAAAGTTCTTACAATTAAAACTTGTTTATCGTATTCTTTAGTTTTGTCATCTGAAAACGAACCTAATGCATACTGCCATATTTTTATTAAACTTTTCATAATCCTTCTATATACTTTTTTAATTCTTTATCTTGTACATCATTTGGTATTTCATTCTTATAAAATATCTTATAACTATCACTTCCATATTTTCCAATACCGTGTAAATCTGACGCTTCTTTATAATCCCAAGTAAGAAACTGTTCGCTCATCTTTCTTAATCTTTTTGTCCTTACATTCCACATACCTAGTGGCTTCAACATATTTTCCTGTGTCTTAATTCTACCTTTTAAGAATGCTTTTGGATTTGGATACTTTTTAAAAAGCTTTGGTAATATTTCTTTTACTTGTTTTCTATATGTAAGGTTCAAACACATAACACCTACCATATGTTGCCAAACAGTTTTAACCTGCTGTTGTACCATTAGATGTTCTTTCATTTTCATTTTACTAATAATTTAATTTCTTTATCGTCCAATCCAGAATCACGTGCCAACTGTTTTATAGCATCTTTATCTAATATACTTGATAGTAAGTCTATCTCATCATTTTTATAATTTGGATACAACGATTGTAAGAATTCTATCCTTTTAGTTTTCTTTCCTTTTCCTTTTGGTGCTTTTATCCAAGGGTGGAACATTTTTTTACCTACACCACATAAACATAATAATTTCCAAAATAATAAACTATCATCTGCGTGTTTTTGTAAAGTAGAAAAATCCTTGTTACAAAATTCATTAACATTTTGAATATATGTTTCTTGTAATATTTTAGAAGCTTTTATACTACTAGCAAACCTCATAGCAACGTAAGATGAAAATGTTTTTTTAATTTCACTATCTAAATTTTCATACCAATCTTTTTTACCAATATCTAAATTGTACAACATCTGGTTTAAATTTATACTTGGCTTTGTCATAGTATACTCCCAGCATCAAATGAATCTGGTATTTGATTAGTTTCTTTTGCAAAAAACACACAAGGCGGATTTGGTGTATCATTTAGTGGTACAGCAATTATATGTCCGTGTTTTAATTTTGGAAAATACCATTTCACTTCTTGAAATACATTTACAATTTTTACTTCCTGTGCTTGTATCATTTTGTGTGTAAGTGGATTAATAGTTAACACTTCAAAACCTCTATCATTTAAACTTGTTAACGGAACCATTTCACATATTCCTAATTCTCTTTCTACAGCTAAGACGCTCCAATCAATTGGCATTTGAACTGTATTTCTTCCTATTTCCATTATCATACTAGGAGCATTAAAAGTTTCCATAAAAATTAAAGGAACAAAGAAGAAGTCTATATTTTTTGGATTATTTGTATCTAATACACAATATTGAACTTCGTCTGCTGTTTCTGGAACTTTGTCCAAGTTATACGAATAGTTTTCTGTTGTTAATATTTTCATTATATTTTTACCTTACTAACAGTATACGGGTATTTGGCCTCTTTGTAAAACCTTTTTCTTGCCGTTAAGTGTCTTTTTGAATATTTGCAACTAGATGTTATATCCCAAATTTGTACATAATCTTTATCTTCTGCTTTTCTAATACCTCTTCCTATACTTTGTATTACTCTTACAAAGCTTTTTCCTGGCTCTACTAGTACTAGGTTGAATATTCTTGGTAAGTTGATTCCTACTGCCGCAACACCATACGTGGCAATAATAACCTTATATTGTTCTGTTGCAACTTCTTGATATTCTTCTTCACGTGTTTCTAATTTTGTTTTACCTTGTATGAATACTGATCCTGGTATTTCTTCTTGCAATAGTTCACCTGTTTTAATTCTATCAACTAATATTAACGTATTACCACCTGACCTTATTTCATCAACTAGCTTACCCATAAATGTTAATCTTGGTTTGAAACTTGTAAGATATGTTAGTTCTTCTGGGTAAGATCTAAAAGTTTGAAAGTCCTGTGTTTGTATAATATTAACGTGGCATTGTGCTAACACACCTTTTTCTTGTAGCTCACTAGCTGATAGTTGATTAATTACTTTACCCAATGATGCTATTAAACTTATTTTTTCATATTCTTCTTTTGGTATAGTTCCTGTTAGCCCCCATCTCATTGGTACTTGAGCAAATGGTCCAGTTAGTAATGTTTTTAAAACATCTGCTTTTGCCATATGCACTTCATCTACCATTACGCATACCACATCTTTTAAAAACTCATCTAATGGAAATTCAGCTTCTGCTTTTTTAGTTTTTTTGTGCAACACATTTAAACTTTGCCAAGTGCAAATCGTGTGTTGATGTCCTAATTCTTTTCTATCTCCAAAGTAAACACCAACATCTAATCCACAAGTAATATAATCTTCTTCTGTCTGTCCTACTAAACTTTTATTAGGCACTATAACAATAGTTCTTCCATACTTCTCACACATCTTTGATAGTGCGGCAGTAATAATTGTTTTACCTGCTCCTGTGGCAATTTCTTGTAAACTTTGTGGTGCTTTT
>MDTD01125092.1_pt1 | contig 55133 bp, 41 predicted proteins | sample 811221 | NCBI WGS metagenome assembly MDTD01 (sample SAMN05326646, study PRJNA326480) | marine metagenome | isolation source: seawater | place: Pacific Ocean: South West | collected 2011 | reverse complement strand
GAGGTGCATCGAGACCGGATACGAGGCGTAGATGGCACCACCGTGAAGCATCGAAGGGACGGATCCGCCGTCGACACCCGTGGCACGGTTCTGCTCGTAGCGGGTTCCGGTGCTGGTGAACTCGCATCCGGACATGTAGATGGCACCACCCTCGGCACCGCATCCCCAGGGTGAATGGACGCCCTGATCGGCCCGGGCGTAGTTGAATTCGAAGAGGCAGTCCTCGATGTCAAGGGTGGAACTTGCGGCGTAGATCGCTCCACCCCGGGCGACGGAGGCCCAGTAGGGCTTGTTCGACAGGGATCCGTTGCCCTCGAAGTTGCATCGGGAGAGGGAGACGTCGCTCTGCCACATCTCGATCGCTCCGGCGTCACCCAGCGAGTTTGTGGTGTACCACGAGACGAGACGATCGAATTCGCACATGCTGAACTCGACGGTGCTGTAGTGGATCAGCAGTCCGTCCTCGCCCGGCACCAGCGGAATCCGGTGATCGAACACCTGCTCGCTGTGGAAACCGATGAGGGAGAAACGAAGCTGCGACGAGGCGATCTCGTGGCGCCCCGAAGGGGAGACGATCGAGGTGTGGCCGGGGTGGGTTCCGCGACCGTAGAAGTTGAGGGACTTGTCCACGATGCGGAGCGTCTCCTCGTACCGCCCGTCGGAGATGAGGATGTTGTCTCCGTGGCGGGCCGCGTCGATGGCGGACTGGATCGTGGGGTAGTCGTTGGAGGGGACGAACAGGTTCGCGGCCATCGCGGGGGTGGCGAGACCGAGGAAACCGGCGGCGAGTAGAAGGGTCTTGGACTGCATCATTGTTCTCCTGGTTGGGGTTCGAACGGAGGATTCAAGGGTCTCCGTCAGCACCAATGCGTCCGGGGGATCGGGATCTCACAGCTAATCCGGTATTTGGTCACCAAGGCCCTCCAGAGCCCTTCAGAAGCCTTGAAACGGGCTTTCGGGGAGTAAACGACCATGCCCTCGGCCGGGAGAAGACGGCTCTGGTGGAGATTCCAGGCCCCACCAAATGGAGCGAGGGGACCGCCGGCACCTTGACGATTTTGGGGTGGGGGGGTCGAATGAGGAATCAATGGGAATCATCCACGGACACCAGCGACCACTCACCACCCTCCGATCCGCCCTGGAGGGTGATCGGATGCACCACGCATGGATCTTCTCCGGCCCCGAAGGGGTGGGAAAGTGCACCGTGGCGGAGGAACTGGCGAGAATCCTGCTCGACCCCACTCTCGATGGATCCCACCTCGGAGAACCCGAACCGGTCCTCAACACCGAAGTCGGAACCCTTCTGGCCGCAGGAACCCATCCCGACCTGCATGTGATCCGCAAGGAGGATGCCGCCTGGTCGGACAACCGGCAGCTCCGGGAACGGAAACAGCTCAACATCCCCCTCGACCTGCTGCGGGAACGGATGATCGGCGGACGGACCTCGGACGGAAAGATCAAGGAGGCCCCCGCCTACCGGACACCATCGATGGGCAACGGAAAGGTGTTCATCATCGATGAATCCGAGCTCCTGGACCGGACCGCACAGAATGTCCTGCTCAAGACCCTCGAGGAACCACCGGCGGGAACCTACATCATCCTGGTGACATCGAAGCCCGATCAGCTCCTGCCGACGATCAGGAGCCGGTGTCAACAGCTTCCGTTCGGTGGTCTGGGTGCGGACTCGATGGCGGACTGGATACGGGAATCCGGACACGAGGACGATGAATCCTCGCGTTCATGGCTCCTCACCTGGGCGGAGGGATCCCCCGGCCGGTACGAGAACGCACGCAAACACGATCTTGTGCAGTGGGATGCGACCCTTGAACCACTCCTGAACCAGATGGATGACGGGCGATTCGCGCCGGATCTTGCTCCGACCATGGTCGAGCTGATCGAGCAGTACGCCGAGGTGCAGCTTGCGGAGAACAACAAGGGAAGCAAGGAGGCGGCGAACCGATCCGGCGTCCGCACCCTCATCGGGCTCCTGGGCCATCATCTGCGCAGAAAGCTTTCCGGGTCCGGTGATGCGGATGCGCAGACCGGCATCTGCGCCACGATCGACCTCCTGGTCCAGATCGAGCAGGAGAGCGAGAGTCACATCAACATCAAGCAGTTGATGGAATCGCTGTCGGCGAGTTGGCGGGATCCCGAGGCGGCGCGGGCGTCCTGATCAATCGGATGCACCGACCGTCGCCCCGCGGAGTCCGCCGATCGGCTTCACCCGGCGGGATGCACAGAACACCACCACGACCGTTCCGATGAGGATCTGCACGATGCTCAACTGCTGTCCCCTGGACAGCCCCAACAGCAGTGCGACACCTTCGTCCGGCTGACGGAAGAACTCCGTGAGGATCCGCAGGATTCCGTAGAAGATCAAAAAGCAGCCGGCGATGACCCCGGGCTTCCTTGGTTTCAGCCACACCAGTGTGAGCAGCAGGAGAAGAACCGGACCATCCGACAGGGCCTGGAAGATCTGGGAGGGGAGGTAGGAGGTCAATTGCGGTTCGATGACCTCGATCACATCGGGGTTGCCGGCGTACGCCTCGCTGACGACACGTTCACGGAAGGATGCATCACCTCCGATGGTCGACCGGAGCGGTTCGAGATCGATGTCGTTCCGCTGGTGGATCTCGGATGGATACTTCACCGTCCACCACGGAGCGGGACCATCACCGCTCCACGGTCTGCCCCACAGCTCGCCGTTGACGAAGTTCGCCATTCGTCCCAGAAAGAGGCCGGGGGGCGCGATCAATGCACCGATGTCGACCGGATGCAGGATGGGGAAGCCGCGACGCGAACCGAAGAGCATCAGCGCCACGATCACCCCAAGCATCCCGCCGTGGCTGGCCATCCCCCCCTTGTGGATCGCAAGCAGATCCCAGAACGGGAACGCGGACGAGAATCCGACGAAGAGGTGTGGATCGTAGAACAGGGCGTATCCCAGGCGTCCACCGATCAGAACCCCGAGGATGATGTAGATCATCATGTCCCCGGCCATCGGGGGATCCAGGAGACAGCGACGGGTTCTCGCAAGGCACCACGTCATCCACCATGCGATGAGGAATCCGGCCACGTACGCCAGGCCGTACCATCGGACACCGAATCCGTCTCCGAACCGGAAGAGGTACGGATCGAGCGAATGAAGGTAGGATTCTGCGACGATGCTGTACACGACGTGGGTCCGGGATCCGATTCACGATTGAACGGAAGTCATCATACGACAGGGTGCGGGTCATGACCGAAGACACCAGCAATACCAGCTCCGGACCATCCGAATTTCCACGCCCGGATCAGGATGCGGATCTGACACCGTTCCTGCGGATCCTGCTCTCCGGCCGCACATTGACCGAGGGTGAATCGTCAGCCGCTTTCGATGCGATGATGAGTGGACGTGTCCACCACGGCGAGATGGGTGCGCTGCTCGCACTGCTTGCCACACGCATTCCGACCACGGACGAACTCGTCGGGGCGGCACGGGTGATGCGGAGGAACGTGACGCGTATTCCGGTAAGCGGATCCGTGTCGGGGATACTCGACACCGCCGGTACCGGAGGAGCTCCGAAGACGTTCAACGTCTCCACCGCAGCGGCCATCGTCGCAGCCGGTGCGGGGGTCAGGGTCGCGAAGCACGGGAACCGGTCGCGGACCGGTCGGGGATCTGCGGAAGCACTCCAGTCGCTCGGGGTCGACGTCGATGCCGGTCCGGAAGTCCAGGCCAGATGCCTCGAGGAGGCGGGAATCTGCTTCTGCTTCGCGATCCACCATCACCCCGCGACCAGGCACGTCATGCCGGTTCGAAAGGCGATCGGTGTGCCGACGATCTTCAACCTCCTCGGTCCACTCACCAATCCTGCGGGCGCGGGACGTCAGGTGATGGGGATCTACGACGGACGGTTCCTCGAGGTCATCGCCGAGACCCTGGGCCGGCTCGGAACCGAGCGGGCCATGGTCGTTCACTCGGAGGACGGACTCGACGAATGTTCAATCTCCGCCGCGACGACCATCATGGATGTCCACGGAGGATCCATCCGCCGATCCGTCATCTCTCCGGAGAAGGTCGGATTGCGGACAGCCGGGATCTCGGAGGTCACCGCCAGAGACCTCGATCATGCGACGGAGATGATCCACGGTGTGATCTCCGGTCGGATCGACGGACCGCCGCGAGATATGACGGTATTGAACTCCGCCGTCGCCCTGGTTGCAGCCGGATGCTGCGATGACATCACCGAGGCGGTCGGCATCGCGGGGGAATCGATTGATTCCGGTCGATCACTCGGGACCCTCGAGCGTCTCGTCGAATGTTCGAACGGATGAGGGACCCATGGGCAACAGAACACCGTATTCGAATCGGATGTGGTCCTGCACCGGACCGTTCGCCCCTTCACCCAACCTGAATTCGAGAACATCACCCGACACCATGATGTCGACCGGATGCTCGAGCTGATCCGAATTGAAGAGGCAACGGTGCCTTTCGACACCGTCCACGAGGATGGCCAGATCGCAGTCGCCCCACCTCGAAGCGGAAGCGGGCATGCGGATTGTGGCACGAAGTCGGTAGTGACCCTCGGGAATCCGGTACCGGATCGTGAGCGGGCCACGGAACTCGACCGGGGAGAGTTCCAGGGGAGCGGAGGGATCGGTGGTGTGGGGGGATGGAATGATCATCCTTGTTTCCGGTCCTTCCAACGAGATGATGTCGAGTGTCCCGAGAGGATGGATTGCGGAACCGGAGAACGAGATCGTGTGGATGGACTGGAGGTGGGGACCGGGTTCCATCTCCACCTGTGCATCCGATGCGTACATGTGTCGACCGACGACGAGGTGTCCGTCGACCCCGACTCCGATCGTCGGAAGATGGACAACGGTTCCGTCATTCGACCAGACCATCGGGTCCAGGGATTCGACCCGTTCGCCAAAGAGGTCGATCTCGGAGATTCGATCGTGGTGGATCTCGATCTGAACGGGGACGGATCCGGAATCCGTCTCGATCCGCACCAGTGGTGAAATGGAGGTCACGAATCCCTCCACGACATCACCATTGAGAAGCCGAACGGTGTCCGAATCGGATTCCGTATCCGTCCCATGGAGGATTGATGACCCGTTGAGGATGATTCGATCAATCCGGTCGACGGGGATGTTCAGATCTCCGATCCACGGGTGCTCCCAGATGATGTGGTCTCCATCGGATCCATCCTTCATGCGCCCCGGAAGCGACTGACCGTCGTGCAGGTGGATGATGGGGCGGCTGGTCCTTGTCGGATACGGAACAGGACGGAGGAATGCGATGCAGTCGTCGCGGGAGAGAGTCGTGAAACCGTCCTCGGAATCGATCACCTCGATGCCCGTGGATCCGATGTTGGTGATCTGCACCGGTCGAACCGATCCATCGATGTCGAGAAGCATGAACGAATCCGCGATCAGGGGTGATGCGGCAAGAACCAGGGTGGCGAGGGTGGTCGTGGTGATGTTCATCGTTGGAAGATCGGAAGGTACCTCTTCGGCATCTGGAGGACGATGAGCGCCATCGCCGTGGAGTAGGAACCACCGATGTGGTTGTCGATCCATCCTCCTCCCGCCGATTGTCGCCCGATGATGTCGGTCCGGGCCGCCGACCACCACTGCTTCCAGCGTTCACCTCCGGCCATGTACATGGCCTGGATGGCGTAGTACTGGCCGTAGTAGTAATGGGACTGGCGCATGGTCCTTCGGCCGGGCATCGCGTTCCGCTCCAGGTAGTCGAGCCCCCGGGTGATCGCTTCACCCTGGTAGACACCCGCGTAGAAGAGGCTGGCCACGCCGGCCGCCGTCCGCGGCCAGGCCGAGCTTCCCTCCCGGCTCATGTAGCGGAATCCGCCGTCGACGTTCTGACAGCGCTTGACGTACTCGACCGCCTTGTCGATGGTCGATTCCGGAACCTTGATGCCGGCGTTCCTCGCACTGCGGAGGGCCATGACCTCGCAGATGGTCACCGAGATGTCGGCATCGGAGGGGACGGGCTGGTACCTCCACCCTCCCTCGTCGTTCTGGGTGCGTACGATCAGATCGACAGCCTTCTCGAGAGCGGTCCGGACCCGGTCGTCGCCCGGAGTCATTCCGTAGATCTCCCCCAGGAAGAGGGTGGCGAATCCGTGTCCGTACATCGGTCCGTGCGACGTCTCTGCTGCGATCAATCCGGTCTCGGTGCAGTGATCCAGTACGAAGTTGAGGGCCTTGCGAACCTGATCACCGTATTTTCCGCGACCGGGAAGGTGACCATCGGACATGAAGGCGATCGCGGCAAGTGATGTGATGCCGACGTGATTCGCATAACGGCCCGTTCCGAACGATCCGTTCTCCACCTGCTGCTCGGCCAGATACGACAGGCCGCGTTCGATGGATGTGTACAGGCGTTCGTTCATCTCTCCGACCGAGGGTGCGTTCTCGGCCCCGTCGGGAGCGACCGGTTCGGACGGTTCGGATGGGGAGACTGGGGGTGTCGGAACCGGTGATGGCGGTGCCATCGGCTCCTGGGCCGAGGTTGTCAGACAGAGAAGGAACACGAGGGTGGGAGGGATCGACCTATTCATCGGTGGAACCCGCCTTCGATTCGCGTGCGAGTCTCCGGTAGTACTCGATGGTCATCCGCTCGTAGAGCGAGGAGTAGTCATCCAGTCTTCCCTGCTGGAGCATGCGTCGGACCCGATCCGGAAGAACACCCCACTCGGTTCCCAGCTCGTCAATGGGCTCGGACAGATTCGGGCGTTCCGGTTCCATGACCAGCCGGCCGTCGCCGGAGTCGGATGGTCCCGGGGAGGAGGGTTCGAGCTGTCGACGATCCATCGACCCTGGACTCGTCTCCGATCCCTCGGACGATCCGGAGGAGTTGCGATCCTGCCGTGATGCCGTCTCGATCAGACGGTCGAGTTCATCGATGACCTCCTGCTGGATCCGCTGTGTCCCCACACCGGTGGCTTCGACCGCGAGCCGATCGGCCGCCCGATCCATTCCACGGATGGCGCTCACCAGAACCTCGAGACCCCGTGGAACATCCTCGGGAACATCGATTGCATCATCGGATGGAACGATTTCGGGATCACCATCCAATCCGAGCAGTTCATCGAGATCGGCCAATCCGTCCCCGGTCGATTTCCTGGTGGTTGATGTCCGTTGGACCGGTTCCATCATCAGGGAGGGTTGCTCTGGGGGATCTTCCGGGGATTTCCCCTCGGACTCCCGAAGCGTCTCGATCATCCCGAGACCGAGTTCCGCAAGTGTCTGCTGTTGGGATGCGATGTCCCGGATGATGCCGGTCCGGTCTTCTCCGAACAGATCTGGAGAGGATTCAATCCGTCTGGTCCGGTCGAGGAGGCCGGCCTGGAGACTCCTCAGCAATTTCAGCTCGGCGATCGGTGGAACCGCTCCGGATTCCGTCGGTGACGAACCGGTTTCCTGTCCGTCGCCCGAACCGGAACCCGAACCGGAACCCGATTCGGCGAATCGTTCATCGGAATCATCCTGCTCGAGTGAATCGGCGAGATCGACGAGGTGGTTCAATATGGTCTGCTCACGGAAGATGGTCATCGGAGCGGCGCGGCCGTCCCTGAGGTCCGTGATGATCGATCCGGATAGATCGTCGATCCGATCGTGGACATGCATGAAGGTCCTGTTTCCGGACACCTCCTCGTTCGAGACCACGACCTCCGACAGGGTGATCCGGACCTCCTCCTGCCGACTCGCCAGCTGGCGCATGGTGAATCTGGTTCTCCGGTCGCCCTCCACATCCATCACCGAGATGCTTCCTTCGATGATGTCCGCCTGCTGTTCGGCGAGATCACGGTAGACCTTCGCAAGTCTGTTCTGACCGGTGGACTGTTCCTGGCGTCTCACCTCCTCCATCCTCTCCCTGGACATCTCGAGAGCGGAGAGAAGTCGGCGCAGGGATTCCTCCTCGCTGGATCGGGTCTCGTTGATCGCAACCGGATCCGACCTCAACGACGAGATGGCGGAGGCCTGTGCTGCAGCGGCCCCGACGAGCTGGTCGACGATTTCACGCGACATTCCTCCACCGGACCGGGCCTGGTCACCGACGGAAAGGGTGTTGGTGCGGAGTCGGATCATCCTCGTGTCGAGGTTCGAGAATCCGGCCCCGGCGACCGCTGCATCGAATCGATCGAGTTCACGCCTCTGGGTCCGGACCAGACGTTCAATGGACTTCTCGAGCTCCTCGAAGATGCGGACCAGATCCTCGACTTCGACTCCCTCGTCTCCGCTCAATTCATCCTTCACCCCCCGGAGTGCCTCGAGTACCGACTGTTGGGAGGTGATCGCGTTCTGCATGCGTGCGCCGGACAGTTGTTCCGCGGCGTCCTCCATCCGATCCTCGACATCCATCCGATCGGAGAGATCGGCCGCATCATCCATCGATTCGGCCAGTGCCGGATCGACGGATTCCATCACATCCGAACGATCCCGGAGGGATTCCTCCAGATCACGGACCGAATCGGCCAATGCACGCTGTTCACGGGCAAGCTCGTCGATCGTGGAGGTCTGTTCAGAATCCATGTCTTCGCGCCGAAGTCCGATGAACTCGTCCCGGATCTCCCCGGAGCGCGTCAGGATATTCTCCTGGCGGATGATGATGTCGTCGACCATGCGTTCGACCAACCATGATTCCTGGTCCTCTCCGAGCAGGGCGACGATCTCCGAGAACTCGATCCGGACCTCCGACTGGTGACCGAGCACGCCGTCTCGATCACCGCTTCCCATGGAATCGACCGCGGAATCGGATGCCGCAGAAGCCGATGTGATCGATTCGCGGGATCGTCGGAGCAGTGATTCGATTCTGGGATCCTGCATGCGGTTCATCCGCATCTCCGATTCGACGGTGTCGAGAGTCGACAACTGGTCCTGTATCGACCGCGTCAGGGATGCCTGCTCCCGCTGCTCCTGATTGGTCCATGATCCGGAGGAGGCGACGCGCTGCAGGCGATCCTGGATGGAGTCGAGGTCCTTGACACGACGCTGGAGAAGGTCGAACCGGCTCCTGACCGAGGAGAGGAAGGATGCCTCGTCGATGATCTCGATCCGGCGCGGGGCTGCGTGGATGGTCCGTGCCGAACCGTCGTTGCGGTAGGTGTCGGTTACGTATCCTTCGACCAGGACGGTTTCACCCGCATCGATCGTGATCTCCTCCAGATCGATGGTGGTCGTGAGTACATGGTCCGGTTCGGATGGTTGCGTCGACACGCTCCATTCTGATTCCGACGGCGACGAGTCCGGGTCTCCTTCGACCACGGCCTCGATCACGATCCGATCGATTCCGAGATCGTCCGATGCGACGACTTCGATCGGAACGACCGCGGAAGGGAGTACGGAGATGTCGCGATCCGGAACCGCGATGGTGATGATGGGTTCCCGATCCTCGATGACGTCCAGTTCGAGTCTCCAGGGTTCGACCCCCGTGAGTCCATTGCCGTCCCGGAGGAGGAGGGTGATGTCGGTCGTTCCCGATGCGATCCACTCCAGTTCGAAGGCGCGGGGATCGTGTTCTCCGTGTTTCAAAACGATTCCTTCCGGGACACTGCTGACGAACACCTCCGACAACCATTGCCGACGTTCATCGGGTTCCCGGGGAATCCCGAGGGTGTTGTTGGATGTGATGCGGAGTGAAAGGGAGGATTGTTCGAGCACCGGCGGGGGGTCCAGTCGGTTCGAGGATCCATCCGCTTCGTACAGCAACGGCTCTTCGTCGATGTATCCCGGAGGTGAGACCGTGATCGATGCATCGAGGACCCGGGGAGTCGGTTCGACCCGGATCGTCCCGGTGGGGGTGGATGCATCGGAGGTCGAGAACGAGAACTCGATTCGTTCTCCGGTGGGGGTGATCATCCGCTCATGGAGTCCTTCGCCCTGGTGGGTCAGGAGCACTTCGTTCCAGGGGGTGGATGATCCGTCGAAGTACTCGCGGAACCGGAGTCGGACCGGACCGGATGGATCTCCGGGGGTGTCGTTCCGTGCCCGCATCAGCAGGGCGGTGTCCCGACCGTGAACCATTTCATCCCCCTCCATCAGGGAACCGACGACCGTTCTGGAGGGCCAGCTCGCATCCGAGGTGGGAAGGATGATCCTGCCGAATCCCGTAACGGCGGATTGTGTTTCGATGATGATGAAGAGGATCCATCCGAGGGTGAACATGGATGTGATCAGACATGAAACGACCAGGGGGGCCATGCGGATCAGATGTCGCGTGGTCAGGGTGGAGACCTGTCGTTCGGCGTATCCGATGCAGGATTCCGTTCCATCCCCGGCGTCGTCCGACCGCCCGATGAATTGAACGGCGGATGCGACCCGCCCGTCATCGTCCGGAATGAACGAACCGATCCGGTGAGCCATGTCCAGACGGGAGGGTCTGAACAGGATCGTCGGAACGACGTATCTGACCACGAGATAGATCAGGGCCCCGACGAGGATCAGACAGCTCAACAACCTCAGCGAAACGGAGAACCTGAATATCCAGTCGAGGAGAATGATGGTCGAGAGGAGCAGGAGCAACGACGTCAGGACCACAGCTCCGTTGCGGATGATCACCGCACGGTAGACCGTGTTCCGCATGTCGTCGATTCGCCGCTCCAGCTTCATGCTTCCTCATTCTCCATCCTGCGGGTTGGCCGGACCACCGGCAACCCCGCACTTTTTCATCTTCTCAGGACAACCTGAACAGACGTCGACCCATCCACTCCATGCCCAGGATCAGGATCGGGATACAGAACATCCACCAACGGTTCCAGAGTGGATTCCGCAGTGTGCTGGTGGAGATGATGGACCGGTCCGGAATGACGTCGAGAAGCCCGGACAGATCGTCGGGGGACACCGTGATCCCGCCGGTCTCCCGGGATATGCGTCGAAGAAAATCATGGTCGGTGCCGGTGTTGGACATCTCCCCGGAACGGTCGAACACCGTCGTTTCGCATGATGCGGATGGGCTGATCGAATCATCCAGTGGAAGCACCGTCCATCGGCCGGGTTCGTCCGGAACCCAGGTCGTCGACCATGTACGAGAGGATCCGGATTCCCGCATCAGTTCCGCCCGACGTCTCGATCCCGAATCGGATTCGAGGCGAAGGGGGATGATCTCACCCAGATCATCGATGAGATCGGCATCATTGACCGTGAGACGGATCCGCTGTGGACGACCGATCTGGACCTGGTCCGGTACGAGATCGATCACGAACGGATCACCGTCGAGTCGATCGGAGCGGATGGTGCTTCTAATGAGCGGTATCCAGAATTGTTCATACAGACGTTCCCCCCGACCATGTCTCCATCTCCATATCTCGTCGGTCGCGCAGTAGATCGAACGACCGGCTCCGTACCGCATCATCAGGACCAATGGGTGATGGAGTCCGGAGGATCCGAAGGTCTCGACCGATTCGGCCAGCACGCGTGTGGTGGGTCTCACGAGATCCCGGTTGATCACCTGGTACCACTGCAGGGCCGACCATGGATTCGACGGATCACCGAGATCGACGGCCCATGGTCCGTCCGTGCCGTCGTCGATCCGGAGTATTCCCATCTGAACGGCATCATCCGTGGGAACCATGTGGACCGGTAGATCGCTTCGTACCGGATCGGCGAAGGGAGTAAATGGAATGATCGATTCGATCGGATCCCCCCGCCAATCGGATGGTGTCCAGTATGGACCACCGATCCACAGAATCCCCAGCTCACCGTCGACCACGAGTTGTTCGACGAGCTCCTGTTGTTCGGTCGACAGTGTTGATGAAGGGACATCACCGATGATCATGACATCGAAGTCGCGGAACTCCTCCGGTGTGAGGGGGAGGCGCCGGATCGGTCGGTCACCTTCCTGCGCGTAGTCTCCATCCGCCGACAGGAGAAGGATCGAACTGGTGATCGACTTCTCCCGGATCAGCAGGTTCTTGAGATACCTGAATTCCCACCTCGGATACCCGTCGACATAGAGGACGCGGAGTGGTTCATCCGTGATGCGGATGGTGATGTCGCGGGAATCGTCGGTGACATCGGAATCATCGGGAGGGGGCGTGATCTCGACCGTCCAGTAGGCTTCTCCATCCACGGACGATTCGCCCACCAGGGTGTATTCATTCCGATCCGGTTCGATCTTCCGGCGATCGAGAACGGTTCCGGAATCCGAGTCGCGGAGAACGAGCTCGGCATCAGGGGACGCGTTTCCGGGATTGGTCACATCGACGACCACGGGAATGATGTCGCCTGCGAATGCGGTACCGGGCTGGTTGACGGACCCGATTCCCATGTTCCGGGTTTCTCCGGAAGGACCGATCGGAACCGTGTGGATTGGTATTCCCGATGAACGAAGGGATGATGTCGTATCCCAGGTCGACCTCGATCTGGAACGTCCGTCGGAAACGATGATGAGTCCCGCGGTGGGATTGACTGATTCACCGATCCTCAATTGTCCGATCGACCTGGTGATGTCCGTCCCGTTGCCGGATTCCGGTGGAAGGGTGGATGATCCGGATTGGGGAGCATCGATCGGGAACGGGTGGTCGTGGAATCCGAACCATTCGATGATTCGTCCACGTCCGATTTCATCCCACACCCCGGTATTCCCGAGAATCGACCGTATACGGGAACTTCTCGACCCCATCCCGCCCGTTTCGTCGGTGGTGTCGGGTGTCGACATCGATCGGCTTCGGTCGATCATCACGACGATGCGATCCTGGACCTCGTTCCGGACGGTCGTTTCGATCACCGGACCGGCGAGCATGATCAGGACGGCGCACAACGATGTGAACCTGAGGGTCCCGAGCAGAAACGCGGCCCAGGTCGGGATGTCGAACCGTCGGTAGCTCCACCACACCAGAGCGACCGTCGTCGAGATGATGATCACCCATGCCCAGACCGGTATCGGGAAGAGCCATCCCAGTGATGTGGTGGAATCCGTCATGCGCCGGGATTCCTGTATCTGGAGTGCGTGAAGAGGCGTGAAAGAACGGTCTCTCCGACTGCGAGTACCAGGAGAATCAGGATGATGTATCTGGTGACCGATGCACTGTTCACCACCGTCGAATCCGGACGATCGGAATCCAGTTCGATCCAGCCGACCGGATGATCGACCAGAGCGCGGATCTCGATGTCGTCGATCGGGGATGTGGATGATGATCCGGGTGCGATGTTGCTGGAGTGGATCCGGTCCGGGTTCGATCCGTCTTCACGGAGAATCCAGTGTCCCGGCGTGTCGAAGACGACTGTTTCCGGATTCAGGAAATCGATGATCGGCAGACGTGTGCTCCGCATGGACTCGAAGCGTCCCGGGGTGGATTCGACGGGAACACCGATGGTGTGTTGCGAGGTGGTTCCGTTCCTTGAGACGGCATCCCTGATCAGCTCCTGGAAGAGCGGTACCATCAACGGCCTGGTGGGAAGATCGGTCCAGTCCGTGTTCATGGGGGATGCGAAGGCGATCACGGAACCCGATCCTGACCGCGAAGGGGGAGAGGCGATCAGGAACGGATCACCGTTCGTGGTGCCGAGTATGGTTTCACATCCGTCCCGGGGGGTGATGATCTGGATTCGCTCGACCGCCACCGGTGTCAGCAGCGTCTCCAACTCGGTTCCGATGGACCGGAGGTGGTCCACCATGTCGTCGGTGATCGAGAGACCGGTCGGTCGGTCGTGGATTCGCACCTGCTGGTCCCATTCCCAGGGAACATCCAGTTCCGAATTCCATGAATCGACCCACCCATGATTCATTGATGCGGGTGGAGCAATGATGATCGATCCCCCGGATTCGAGATGGGTGATCAGGTGTCGCATGGAATCCGACGGCACGAGATCGGGGCGGACGACGATGATGATGTCGGTCCCGCGGATGTCGGACTCGATCAGCGAGACGGGGTCGATCGTCCGGAGCGACATGGTGTCGGAGGACATCGGATCGAGTGCGTAGGGGATCCAGGATGTCGATCCGGGTGCGGGTCGATCGAGGATCAGCATGTCGATCCCGTCGACGGATCCCATGTTCAGGTACCAGAGATTGTCCTCCGGAAGGGAGTCGGTGGGAAGGATCTCGACTCCGAACGCCTCATCGGCGTCCGATGTGCGGTCAACGGGAAGGTCGATCGTCGTGACGATCGTGCGTCGTCCCTCGGACCATTCGATGTTCCGATTCGATTCCCTCGTTCCTCCACGGACGAGGATCGATGTGCTGGTTTGCGGATACTCGGGTCCGTCACGCGCGATGGTGATCGTCGCAGTGCTGGAATGTGCGTTCCGCAACCGCTCGGAACCATCCGCGTCGGCGAGCACGAAGCTTCGGTTCGGAACAACATCGACGATTCGAAGATTGTCCGGAGCCGATGTCTGTCGTGTGTTCCGGACGAGATCGACCGATCCGTCCAGTACGACCGGATCCCTCCGACCGTCGGACAGGGAGCCCCTGCGGTATCCGGTGGCGAGCATGATCTCCGATCGTGAACCGTCGTCGAGTGCTTCGATCAGGTCGGATGCGACGGAGACCGAGGTCCGGAGATCGGAAGGGAGGTGGGATGATTCGATGCCGGAGATGATCCGTCGGATCGTTTCGGGGTTGGTGGTGGGTCCGGTCGTCGTGTTGTCGGACATGGTGATGACGGTGATGGGATCTCCGGCCGGGACCGTCTCCAGATAGCGGAGCACGCTGTCCTTCGCATTCTCGAGGTCGGTTCGACCGGAATCGGTCCTCGTCATCGAGGTGATTCCATCCTCGATGATGATGTATCGATTGACGGGACCACCGGAGAACCAGTTCGAGTCGAACAGTGGTTGTGCAAGCGCCAGCCCGAGAAGCAGGGGAATCAGGCAGCGACTGATCAGAAGCAGCATCTGTTCGATCCTGACACGGCTCTTCCGTGAGGCCCACGCCTGTTGGACGAGATGCATCGCAGCCCACTCCATCGTGGTACGGCGCCTCCTGAACAGCAGATGGATGGCCAACGGGATCAGGATCCCGGCGATTCCGAGCAGGGCCATCCAGGGTGTGATGAACACCAGACCGATGATGTGCGGTGATTCAACGACCATGGTGGGATTTCAACCAGGATGATCTGCGTGCCGCCACCCTGGCCAGTGCGGGACCGACTGGTTCACGGGAGTCGAGCAGGTGGTGGTCGAATCCGAATCCGGTGAGCAGGGACCGTATCTCCTCCTGATGCGATGCAAGAGCCTCGATGTAGGCGTCGCGGATCGCAGGGGGGTCCACCCTGAGCCGGTCGTCCGATTCCATGTCGAGGAAGAGGGACGGATCCTGCAGGTCGAATTCGATCTCCTGATGGTCGAGCACCTGGAGACAGATGACGTCGTGCTTGTTGTGACGGAATCTCGCCATGGAGGATCGGATCGATGCAGGATCCTGCAGGAAGTCGGAGATGACGACGAAGAGTGATCGGTTGGTGATCTTCGAAAGCACCTGTTCGGTCGTGCGTTCGAAGTCGGTGGTGTCGTCAACCGGTTCGGACGACAGCACGGACACGATCCTTCTCCAGTGTCCGATCGAGCTCGTCCGACCGATCGTCTGCTTGATCCCGTTCGAGAACAACGACAATCCGACCCGATCGGACTGCTGCAGGCACATCCAGGCGATCGCGGTTGCGGTCGCCGTGGCGTGATCGAACTTGGTCCAGGAGGATGTGGATCCACTGGCCCGTGTACCACCCCAGCCGGCCTTCACACCCATCGATCCGAAACGCATGGAAGCGGAGCAGTCCACCAGAACGACGATGTCGAGGTTGGTCTCCTGTTCATACTGCTTCACCGAGAGGCGATCGGTCCTTGCGTAGACCTTCCAGTCGAGATGCTTGACGTCATCTCCCGCGGTGTACGGACGGTGCTGCTTGAACTGGACGGACAACCCCTGCTGCGGAGATGCGTGGAATCCGCTTCGAACCCCTTCGACGATCATCCGGGCCCGCAGATCGAAGGGGGCCAGCTGCGAGAGTGTTTCGGGCGAGAGATAGGATTCGGCGCGGATTCCGGTTGGATCAGTCATGGGGTCGCCTCCGGACCGGGGATCAGTTCATGACCCGATCCATCTGCCTTCCGGTACCGGGATCCGTCCTCGAGACGGAGACATGGTCGATCAGCTCTCGGATGATCGTGTCGGTGGTGACACCGTCCGACTCGGCATTGAAGTTCAGGAGGATCCTGTGACGCAGCACAGGAAGAAGGACCTCCTGGACGTGGCTCGGATTCACCTGTGGAGATCCGGAGATGGTGGCCCTGGCCTTCGCGGCGAGTACCAGGTACTGGCTCGCCCTGGGCCCGGCACCCCAACTAACGTAGTCGTGGATGATGGAGGGTGCTTCGTTCGTGGAACCGTCGGTCCGGGTCGCTCTGGCGATGCGGACGGCATAGTCGATGACGTGATCGGCAATGGGGGTGTTCCTCACGATCGACTGGTATTCGGACATCCTGGATCCGTCGATGACCTGTTCGACATCGTGTATTTCTGAGGATGTCGTCCGCTTCACGACCTCGCACTCCTCCATCGCATCGGGGTAGGAGATCCGGATGTTGAACATGAATCTGTCCAACTGCGCCTCGGGGAGGGGATAGGTTCCCTCCTGTTCAATCGGATTCTGCGTTGCGAGCACGAAGAAGGGGTCCGGCAGCTCGTGCCGTGTCCCTCCGGCGGTCACCTGACGCTCCTGCATGGCTTCGAGAAGTGCCGCCTGCGTCTTCGGGGGGGTGCGGTTGATCTCGTCCGCAAGAACCAGATTCGAGAAGATCGGACCTCTGACGAATCGGAGGGATCTGGCTCCGGTGGACCGGTCCTCCTCCATCACCTCGGTACCGGTCATGTCCGAGGGCATGAGATCTGGGGTGAACTGGATTCTGGAGAATTCCAGGTTCATGGTCCTGGCGATGGTGGATATCAGGAGGGTCTTCGCCAGTCCCGGGACGCCGACCAGGAGGGCGTGCCCCCCGCAGAAGAGACACAGGAGAAGCTGATCGATGACCTCGTCCTGACCGACCACCACCCGGTGTATCTGGGATCTGATCCGCTCCGCCGACTGGGAGATCTCGCTGTGGTGCTCGTTCTGGTCCATGGGGGGATCCATCCTTTCTCGCTGGCTCCGAAGTATATCCGTGTACTTCTCACCCCACCGCCTGTCACTTCTCCCAGGGTTCCGCTTCGTGAACGATGCATCAGAATTAAATTCGTCGTCTTAATTCTTAGTCCTGTCGAATTGTGGATTGGATCACCCGAAGAGCGGTACCACACTGTTTCCAGTGGTTTGGGTGAATGGGTGTCGTGTGGACATCCTGTCACAATCCCTTCCAACCACTGATCATTACAGCACCCCGAACAATCCGGATCAATGGTCGTGATCGTCCCCAACCGGTTGCTCCGGCCCCGGGAGGACTCCAACGACAGGTATTCCACCATTTGACCACACGGGGTGGGATCAGGAATAGGAGGCCACAGACTCGGTGACGCTTCCGGTCAATTCCCGTTCGAGATGGATCAGATCCTTGTCCAGGATCGAATCCTCACCCCGCTTCGAATCAATGGTCCTGACCGCGTGCATCACCGTCGTGTGATCTCGACCACCGAAATACCCCCCGATCTCCTCGAGGCTGAATCTGGTGTGCTTTCTGGCCAGGTACATCCCGATCTGCCTCGGAAGTGAGATCGACTTGTGTCGTCGCTTGGAAAGAAGGTCTGCGAGCTTCAGATCGTAGTATTCGGAGATCGTCTCGATGATTCCCTGGATCGTCAGCTGGGTGGACTTGGATTCCGTCATCCGGTCTCCGATGGCCTTCTTGGCCAGGGAGAGATCGATCTTCGATTTGTTGATGACCGAAAGACCCTGGATCTTGGTAATCGTTCCTTCGATCTCCCTGATGTTCGAATCGATCTTCGCGGCGATGTAGCTGGTGACATCATCCGGAAGTTCGACCCCCTTCAATTGGGCCTTGCTCTTGATGATTGCCACCCGTGTCTCATAACAGGGTCGCTCGATGTTCGCGACCAGACCGCAGTTGAATCGACTGATCAACCGCTCCTCGAGCTCCGGTATCTCGTTCGGAGGAGCATCGGAACTCAGAACGATCTGTCGACCACCCTGATAGAGGATGTTGAAGGTGTGGAAGAACTCCTCCTGGGACGGCCCACGTTTGGAGAGATCATGGATGTCGTCGATCACCAGCAGGTCGTAGGTCCTGAACCGGTGCCGGAACGAGCTCATCTGGCCCGCCTGGACGGCATCCAGGAACTGGTTCATGAAACCGTTGCAGGAGGTGTAGTAGATCTTCATCGACGGATGGTTTCGCATCGCTTCCTGACAGATCGCCTGCAGGAGGTGCGTCTTTCCAAGTCCGACCCCACCGTAGATGAAGAACGGGTTGTAGGCTTTTGCAGGCTTCTTGGCCACCGCCATCGCAGCCGCATGCGCGAGTCGGTTGTCGGGACCCACCACGAACGAATCAAAGGTGTAGTCGGGACTGAGGAGCATGTCCTCGTCGAAACCGGATTGGTTGAACCCGGTGTGGGCCCACTCCTGGTCTTCGCGACCCCGCACATCCGACTTACTGTTCCTCGCCTCCTCTTCGTCGATGAAGCGGACCGAAACGAGCTTTCCGGTGACGGCTTGGATGGAATCGGTGAACTGTTCCATGCAGCATCGCTGCAGGTACTTGAGACGGACCTGTTCATCTATGACGAGGCGCAGGACACCATCATTGATGTCGATCGGCTTGATTTCCTCGAACCAATGTCGGCAGATGCTGGTGTGGTGTTCACGCAGGTGGTGAAGCAGGGAATCCATTGTCTTTTGTTCGAAATGCATCATTCCAACGGATTCCCCAACCCGTCCGGGTTGGACTTGGAACCACGCAATCCCTGCTTGTTGTCCGACAGACCAGCCCCTCCCTGGGCCGCTGTTCCCCTCTTGTTTCCCCGGACAATCCCTCTCTCTCCGTTCAAACTAACGAAATCGAGATCGGGTCGTCAACCTTTTCCAGCGGCTTCTGAACCCTCTTTTTCACTCTCAAGGGAGGATTCCTGCTGCTCGTACCGGATCCGGTTCCGGTGGTGGTCCATGAGGAAGTGGATCCGTTCGGAATCCTCCCCCAGTGTTTCGATCATTTTTTTCCTTGCGGATTCGAGGTGGGTCCGCCTCGAGGTGTGGATGACGACCACCGTTTCCGCCTTCCAGGACTGCAATAATTCCTTCAGGTGCTCCACATGAAGGTGTTTCCCGATCCGGGCCCGGTCGAAATGGTCGTCTTCGAAAAACGTGCATTCCGTCACGATCACTCCGGCCTCGTTGAAGGGGGTCGAAACCAGATTCTCGTTCATCTCCGTATCCCCGGTGTATGCCACCAGCGGAACCTTGAGGGTATGGGTGATCTCATTTCCCTCCGATCGGATCCGCCTCAGCTCCGTCTGGGGAAGTCCTGCGAATTCCTCCTTCAACTTGCTCCGGTGCTCGACCACGGCGAAGGAGAGGGAGGGAACGGTGTGTTTGGCCTCGATCGCCTTCAACATCAACGAGGGCTTGATTTCGATCTCCTCTCCCGGCGCCAGTGGGGTGATGGTGTGTGGTGTCTGCTGGTTCTCCACTTGGATCCACCCCTGCATCATGTTCTTGAGGGGTCCCGCAAGCTCCGGATGGCAGACACAGGTGCCGGGAACCATCTTCAGGAACATCCGCTGGCTGAAGTAGTAGGGCAGGGCCGCCACATGGTCCATGTGTCCATGGCTGAGGGCCACGAACGGAGCGGTGATCGCCATTCTGGGTGCGAGTCCGATATCGAAGTTCAGTCCCAGTTCCGGAACCTGAACCACGGTCTGCTCCCCACCGATGCTGATCCCCTGGATCCGGTAGGGCGGAGCGTAGATGAATCCCACCCGTTGATCCCGGGGGGGCCTTTTTGGCAGCATTGTGAATCCTCCTGAAGCAGCGCTTTCACGCGGCCGGGGTCCGATTGTTGATCACTCATGCTATCGAACACCGGGTCAGGGAATCAACCCCCACGAGCTTCAGACAGCCATTCCAGACCGAATATACATTTCCACCGAAGTGGTGTTCCTACGCAACCGATCAAGCGACCATGGACAACGCACGAAATCACGGTGAAAACACTCCACGCGGAATGACCAGACGTCGATGTGATGCCATCATCGGATCCATCGACGCGCTTTCCCATCGACACGGTCGGCGGTTGTCGAGGTGGATGACCACCTGGGATTCGGTCGACTGCTCGCTCCTCGGGAGGATGATCCTTCAGGCCTCGGAGACGAGGACGGCATCCAGGATCGTCCCTGAATCGATCCCCGTGCTCGACCACATCCAGACCCAGTCTGATGCCGAACTCGCGTCGGCGATCGAGCGGGTGGAACATCTCATCGTGATGTGCAACAAGGTCACACGTCGCGATTCAGCCTGATCGCGACGATCAATAGCGACGGTCGACGATTCCATCCGCCAGCGAAGCCAACAGCGTCCTGGCCGGGGTGTCTTCGAGGGAATCGAGACGACCCTTCGCCGAATCAACGAGACTCGATGCCTTCTCCATCGCACGATCGATAAGACCCGCGTCGCGGACGGTGGACCGGAGACCGGCGAGATCCCTGTTTTCGATGAGTTCGATCAGTCGAAGACGGTCGTCGTCGTCCATCTCGTTCATCGCATAGATGGTCGGAAGCGTCAGTTTCCCCTTCTCAAGATCACGTCCGACCGACTTGCCGACCACATCCTGTTCACCGACGATGTCCAGCAGATCATCGGTGATCTGGAAGGCGATTCCACATGAGATACCGAATCGTTCGAGGTTCCCCGCGTCGTCCTCGTCGGGACGGGTCAACAGAGCACCAAGCCGGCATGACGCACCGATCAGCGATGCAGTCTTCTTCTCGACGATGGTGAAGTACGTCTGCTCGTCGATCTCGAGATTCTGTCGGTTTCCCAGTTGGATGAGTTCACCTTCACACAATGTATTGGTGATGGAACCGAGGTATTCGTTGACCCACGGCTGACCGATCGACGAACAGAGGTGGAAGGCGTTCGAGATCAGGTAATCACCCAGCATGACCGCCATCTCGTTTCCACGCAGGGCGCTGATCGTGCGTCCACCTCTCCTTGTATCGGCTTCATCGAGCACATCATCGTGGATCAGGGTCGCCATGTGGATCATCTCCACCACGGCGGCGATCACCCGATGCTGCCGGGTGATCGACTCTGAACCCGAGGCGAGTGCCGAAAGGACGACCAGTGATGGTCGGAGCATCTTCCCCCGGTAGGATTCGATGTGCCGGCAGAGATCGTTGACGATCTCATGTTCACCACGAAGCTGATCCTCGAGGATCTCGCCGATGATCACCAGTTCATTCTGGATCAGTCCGGCGAGCGTGTCGTCGATCTCGATCCCCTTGATCAAACCCACAGTGCGCTCCATGAACCCATCACTTGATCCCCACGATGTAGGCGACCCATCCTTCACAGGCCTCCCCACGCTTTGAAACCGCCCATTCCCCGTCTCCCTCACCGGTTTCGTCGTCGGTTCCCTCCCAGTAGATCACGGTGTCGCTGAACCCGGCCTCCAGCAGGAGTTCCTGGATCTCGGGCAGGGTCCACAACCGCCATTCGTAGGTGAAGGCCTTCTTGATCTTCGTTCCATCCGGGAACTTGAAGTGGATGTGGTTCACGACATCACCAGTGATCGGATCGAAGAAGTTCTGATCCCAGGTGTAGGTGAATCCATCCAGGTCACGGTCCTCGGTCATCTCGAGATAGGAATCACTTCCTCCGTAGGCATCGAGGATGAAGAGTCCGTCGTCCACAAGTCCTTCGCGAACGATCTTGAAGTAGTTCCGCACCTCATCCCTGGTCTTGAAGATGAAGTAGCTGAAATTCGTGGCCAGAATGGTGTCGCTGCACTGGGTCGGCGACGAGAGCACGTCACCCTCGATCAGATCGAGTCGTGACCGCTGGTGGTCGTCGAGGCGGTCCGGAAGCCTCTTCCTGGTCCATTCCAGGGTGGGGGAATCGAGATCGATTCCGAAGGCGTTGTTGTCTTCGCGACGCTTGACCCATTCGATGGAGATCGCCGCAGTGCCGCAGAAGTCCTCACGCAGGATCTTCGCGGTTCGACCCCGCTGTTCCTGCCAGACCTGGTCGATGATGTCGACCTCACTTCCGGGTTCCTGGACCGACAGTTCGTAGAGCTCGAGGATGTCCGCCGTCTTGGCGGTCTTCCAACCCCTCTTCTTCGGTTGCTTCTTCTTCTTCGTTGGTCTTCTGGACATGAGTCACCCATTGTAGCCCCTGTCGGATCAACGGGCCGTTTCATCCACCACATCGTGGATCCTGATCCACTCGAATTTCGGCTTCCACTCACCGACGAGTCCGACGTGGTCGGGATGTTCGAGATAGGACCGGTAGTCCTCAGCCGTCTCAAAGGTCACGAAGAATCCGACGTCGTAGTCGCCATCCACACCGGATCGTCCGAAATCACCATGTCGCCCGGTGTAGGCACCGGCGACGCTCGGAATGCGTTCCAGACGGTTCCTGCAGTCGGACACGAGCATCTCGGTCAAATCTGGATCCTGCAGCTTGATGAGTACGATGTGGTTGATCCTCGAGATCCGCCGGGGTGTCTCGTCGTGGGAACGACACCCCGCCAGTCCCAGTAGGATGGAGGCCAGAAGGAATGATCCGATGGTGCGGTTCCATTTCACGGCGCGAGTATACAACCCACCATCCTCCCCAAGATGCGCGAGTCGCCATCCTCCATGGACACGCTGATCACAATCGATTCGGCGTCCCCGTCCCGACGGGACGAACTGGACTCCCTCCGCGAGCGACTGCGGATCGGAAGACCGACCGATGAACGGGTCCTCCCGGGAGAGATCCGTCTGGTACTCCGGGACGACCACATCGAGATCAGGGACGAGACGTCCCATCGTCGCGGCAGCCGGGTCGACTTCTCAGGGATCGACACGAGGACCGGAACGGGAAACATGTCCAGAAACCAGCCTTTGGGACGGGCGGTGGGCGACCGTTCCAGTCGTCGGTCGGGGATCTTCCATTCCGTGATCGACGCCACCGCTGGATTCGGCCACGACGCGTTCATGCTCGCCTGCATGGGTCACCGGGTCACCGCGGTCGAGTGCGATCCCGTGATCCATCATCTTCTCGAATCGTCCATCGGGCACGCCCGTGCGGATTCCCGTCTCTCGGACGCCATGGGGGATCGCCTGGAATCGATCCATGCCGACTCGGTCGAAATTCTCTCCCGGATCGATCCCGTCGACATCGTCTATCTCGATCCCATGTTCGAGAAGGTGAAACGGAGTTCCGCACTCCCGAGGAAGCGGGCCCAGCTCCTCCGCCTCCTTGCAGGACCGCCTCGCGACACCCTCGAACTTTTCGAGGCCGCGAGGGCTTGCGCAACGAAACGTGTCGTGGTGAAAAGGGCTTCGGGAGACCCACCACTGGTGTCCGATCCCGACCATCAGGTGGCAGGAAAAATCGCCCGGTATGATGTCTACCTGGTCAAACCGGTCTGATAAACCTGGGATGGATTCACGATCATGGACAAGTCTGCGAAGAGAGCATGGACGATACTTGCGATCATCATCAGCATCTTCATGATCGGTCTGTTCATGGTGTCGATGTGGGGTGGCCCGTACCAGGCCTCGAGTCGGTGGAACCAGCAGGAAGCACCGACCTTTCCAGATTGACATCCCATCGACAATGGAGCATATCGGGCTCGAACCGATAACCTCCGCCTTGCAAAGGCGGCGCTCTCCCAATTGAGCTAATGCCCCGTGCGGTATCCGATCAGTCTACAGGAACGTAGGCCGTATTCGAAGCCATCAGGTCGACCCGACTCATATTGATGATGTTGACCTGCAGCGTGGGGTCGTATTCGACGATTCCCATCACTCCGATGTGCTGGCCGATCATGTCCTCGATCGCGGTGTAGGAACCGGGGCGGACATAGGCCAGAGTGCGGTTAGTCCTGGGATCCTGGACCCGGTAGAGAAGAGGTCTCTCATCTCCGTTGAACACCCCCGAGGTCCCGAGACGACCCACGATCTCGTAGTCACCGGTGTTCGAAATGGCGATGTCCCGGTCCACAGCATCCGATTTCGACCGTTCGACCCGGGTCTGAAGACTGTCGATGACCGAATTCTGGTCCCTGAGGGTGGCATAGACGTCGATCTGGTTGGCACGCATCATCGCGTATCTGGCCCGGACGGGATCCTCCTCCTCTTCGCTGGCGAGGATGAAGTCGTCCCGAAGACAGACCAGCTCCTCGTCATCGAGATCCGAAAGCACGACACCCTCGTAGGCCTCCTCAATCATCATCAGGAAGGTCTGTTCCTCGACGACGATCTCGACCTCTTCGGCTACGGTCTCCTGTTCCTCGACTTCCATCCACTGCATCAACAGGGAGGGTTGCACCTCGTTCAACACGAAGACGGGTTGTTCCTCGGTTTCGGTGGTCAATTCGGTCACTACCGTTTCGGAGATCTCACTGTTTTCCCCCATCACCACATCCGACCCGGTCGAATCCGACGTCACGATATCGACCTTCTCGACTTCGACCTCCGTGGTTCCGGTCTCGGTGGACGTGGCGGGTCGGAGGTCCGCCATGTTCACCCAACCTTCGGCAACGTTCGGAAGTGCAACCCGATGCACGGTGTGGGGGACCGCGTGAAGCCCATCCTGCTCAATCGTCCATGTCTCGAGGACCCTGAGGGTCTCTCCACCCGGCAGAATGCAGAGTTGTCTCCACGAATGGGCGAGATCGTTCGTGTTTAGGTTGGGGGCGAGAATCGGAGTGGCACCCATGGTCGTCGCCGATGAACCGTCCGGATCGATCTTGAACCGACCATCTTCTTTGGTCGGATACTTCACATATCCGTAGGCTCGCTCGAAGACCGGTCCGACGGCCTGGACCCTGGCGTAGTTGTACTTCTCACCATTGACGGACAGGAGATCACCCTCCTGGGCGACGGCGAATGAGTAGTAGCTGGAGTCGGCTCCACAACGGATCTGCACATCCTCACCGGTCACCACATACCAGGCGGGTTCCGCATTCGACGAACCGGCAAATGCCGTTCCAACGATCACGGTGAAGCAGGCGAGGGATGAATTGATGCGACGAACCATCTTGGGACCTCCTTGTGCCACTGGTCTTTCGTCGAGTGGATAGGAATCGCTTCATGCGGACCACTCGGTTCCGAATGTATCCAACCACCGGTTTCAAGGCAAGTTTCAAGGCTGTTTTCCACATCCGAACACACCACCACCAGCAGTTCGTCGGGCTTCTCGGGGCAACGGGTCCCACGTCGTGGTAGTGTGTTGCACCGTTCAGGAGCACCCATGCACCGACTCATTCCAAGCCTCTCGACATCCATGGTGTTGATCGCCGGATGTGGTTCACCCCTGGACAGTCCGGACGCCGGGCCGGTGCTCGACGTCGGGATCACCCAGGTCATCGAACGGGAGCTGGAGCAGGTGGATGGTCTGGAGACCGAGGTCGGGACGACCCCACCTCCCTCCCCGGTCGAGGAGGCTCTGGCCCACCGTATGGAGGAGCTCGACCAGATCGTCCCCATTCCCGCGGGTTCCGATCTCGACTACGACCTCGGAATGGATCTCAACGGGGACCCGCAGGGCCAACGACCGATCGCCCTCCAGGACTGTGTTCGCATGGCCCTGATGAACAATCTCCAACTCCAGAATTCGAGGCTCCAGCCCGCAATCCAGAGGGAGCAGGTCATCCAGGCCGAAGCGGTCTTCGACATCATCCTCGGCGGCGGGTACTCGTTCACCCGGACCCGGACCCCGAACCAGAACATCGCGATCCAGGGGGTTGCGCCCAACGTCGATCCATCCCTGACGAACATCCGGACCAACGACGTCGAGGTCAGTCTCGGAAAGCAGCTGACCTCCGGTGGTTCGGTCCAGGTCTCGACCGATCTCGTTCGAAGCAACGTGCAGGGCGACGACAACGTCACCTACAGTCCGAATCCGTACTGGCAGCCCGCACTGACTCTCGACTATTCCCAACCGCTGCTCAGGGGCTTCGGTGAGAAGGTGAATCTCTCCCAGGTCTACATCGCACGAAAGCTCGAGCAGGAATCCATCGAGACGCTCCGTCAGAGTCTCATCGATACCATTGCGAACACTGAGGTCGCCTACTGGAACCTTGCCTATTCATGGCGGGCACTCGGGATCCAGTTGTGGTTGATCGATGCCGCGGTCGAACTGAGGGACATCATCGACCTGCGTCGGAACTACGATGCAAGCCTCGCCGACTGGGCGCAGGCCGTATCGACCGTCGAGCAGCGGGTTGCGGATGTGATCTCCTTCCAACAGGCTGTGAAGGAGGCATCCGACGATCTCAAGGTGCTGATCAACGATCCCGGATACCCCCTCGCCGGCGAGTCCGTCCTGGCTCCCGTCGACGAGATGGTCCACACCCCGGTCTCCCTGGATCTCCGCTCGACACTTCTGACCGCGATCGCAAAGCGACCGGATGTCCGGAAATCGATCCTCCAGATCGACATCGCCCGGATCAATGAGGTCGTGGCGGACAACAGCCGGCTTCCGGAGCTCGATCTGCAGGCCCAGGTCAGCACCACCGGCATGTCCGATGCCATCGGAGAGAGCTACGACCGTACGTTCGACGGCGACTTCATCTCCTATGTGCTTGGACTCGCATTCCAGTATCCACTCGGGAACCGGGCCGCGGAGGCGGCCTGGCGGGAGTCGAGGTTGGGCCGGTCGGCCGCGATGGTCGCCTACCGCTCCTCCATCCAGCAGGCGATCCTCGACGTGAAGACCACGATGCGTGAAGTCATCGACAACGCCGAATACATCAATGCCACCCGGGTGGCACGCCTCGCCACCGCCGAGTACCTCCGGGCCCTGGAGGTCGAGCGGGAGACCCTCGCCAGTCTCACCCCGACCTTCCTGAATCTCATCTTCAGCGCCCAGGCATCCCTTGCGACAGCTCGCAGCGACGAGTTCCAGGCGATCTCGAGCTTCAACATCTCGGTGGTGCAGCTTCATCGGGCGATGGGAACCGTGCTCGACATGCACCAGATCGGTCTCCAGCAGATCGATGAGGATTCCTACTGGGGATCAGTGCTCGAACCATCGAATCCATGAACATCCGAATCGAGCCTCCCGACGAGCGGATCATCGCCGAAGCCGCTGAACATCTCGGCTCCAGTCGTGTCGTCGGCATGCCCACCGAGACCGTCTACGGACTGGCCGGCAGCACCTTCGATACCGATGCGCTCGAACTGATCTACCGGATGAAGGGCCGGCCTTCGGACAACCCGCTGATCGCCCATGTCCTCGATGTCGAAGGAGCACGATCGATCGCCTCCAATTGGGACGATCGGTGCGACCGGATCGCCGCGGCATTCTGGCCCGGTCCCATGACCATGGTGTTGGAACGTTCATGCGATGTGCCCCCTGTCGCATCAGGGGGACGGACGTCCATCGCCGTCCGCAGCCCCCGGCATCCGGTGTCGCGAACACTCCTGTCCACGTTCGGTGGACCACTCTCCGCCCCATCCGCGAATCGCAGTGGTTCGGTCTCCCCGACGACCGCCCGACATGTCCACGACGAGTTCGAATCCTTCGGAGACGAATCCGATCTCCTCGTCATCGACGGAGGTTCCTGCGACATCGGCATCGAGTCGACGGTGATCGATCTCACGGGGGGGTGCGTCAGGATCCTCCGACCGGGTTCGGTCACCCGGGAGATGCTGCAGGATGTGGTGGGAACAGTGGAGGACTCCACACCCATGGAACAGGGGGACTCTCCGGGAACCCGAAGTCGGCACTACGCCACATCGACTCCAATCCGCATCGTCGGAACGGCATCGGAGATCCGGACCGCCGCATCGGGACATGAACAGGTCGCGGTGATCACCACCTCGGACGCCGCAGGGTTCGAGCATGTGTTCCGTCTTCCCGATGATCCGACTGGGTACGCGGAGGGCATGTACGCCGCCATGCGCCGTGCCGACGGAACCGGATCGGAACTCATCGTCATGGAGTGTCCCGGTGACGGTCCGTCCTGGCGGGCGATCCGTGACCGGCTTATCCGCGCTTCCACGGATTGATGGTCACCGGGCGTCGCGGATCATCAGATCCGCGGGAACACCCTCGTCCTCATCGGGAGGACCGAGACTGATCACGGTGATCCGCGCATCGGGCAGCTTCCGCCTGAGCATGACCACGGTTCCACCGTCGAAGTCGCTGTGGAACCGTCCCAGCATGAGGATGACCGCTCCACCATCGGCGGGGCGATGCAACGCGACCGAGTCGGCCATCGTCGCATCCCAGGTCTGCTGGGCACGGAAGTAGGACTCGGCGACCTCCTCGTCGATCTCCCGTTCCCCGTCACCGGACATGAGATCCATGAACCGCTTCCGGTATCCGTCTCCGATGGGGGGGTCCGGCCATTCCACGAACCGCCTGCGTTCATCCGGAAGACCGTCGAGTCGCTCGAACCCGTCGGTCCGGGCGAGCGTCACGTATCGCCGTGGTGCATTGGCCGCGACGACCATCATGCCGCGATCATGGGCTGAATCGATGATCGGGAGGTACCAATCATCCCAGCTTCCCTCACCCGCCCATGACCCGGAGAACGTCAACCTGGTGAACGTCTCCGGTGAGATCAGACCTTCCCGGTAGTCGTCGACCAGCGGCTGTTCATCCCGTTCGAGCATCTCCATGGCCAGGACGGTTCCCGGTCTTCGGTCTCCGACATCCTGCACCACCGCACGCTGGACGAGATGTGCCACATGATCGTCATGCAGTTCTCCGAGCACGATCACATCCGACTCATCCAGTCGTTCGATCAACCCGTCCCACGACACCGGTGATCCATCACGATCCTCGATCACGACGGATGTGCGGACCTCATCGAACGTCATGCGTGGTGTCGATGTCGTGCCGCAACCCGTGAGACCTGCGGCGGCGATGAGGAGGAGTCCGATGCCGATTCGAGCGGTGGTAGCTGGTGTCAGGTGGTTCATGGGTGCCGATTCTACGATTTCAGGCCGTCAGGGCGGTCGTCGTCCCCCGGGGATTGAGACAGCATCCGGCCCCCGGTACACTGCACGGCTCGAAACAGGCACCAGACAGGAGATTTCCAGTGGCGGCACATGCAGGCGACGTACTTGACACGATGATCGGTGGCGAGGCCCCCAGCGGAAACCCGCAGGAGGCGGCCGAACTGCTCCAACAGGCCACGACGATGGATTCCGAAGGTGATCGCCAGGGTGCGATCGATCTTCTTCGCAAGGCCGCCGGAACCAACGGTTCGGCCTCCCTGGTCTTTCGCCTCGCATACCTCCTGGATCTCGCCGGTGAAGAGGATGAGGCAGTCGAGTACTACACCCAGCTGACGATGCTGGATCGACCCCACATCAATGCACTCCTCAATCTCGCGGTCATCTTCGAAGATCGCGGCGACATCATCCGTGCCGAGAAGTGCGTGCGGCAGGTGATCGACACCAATCCCACCCACCAGCGCGCCCTGCTGTTCATGAAGGACATCAACGCCTCCCGTGATATGTACTACGACGAGGAGCAGGCCCGCGACGTCGCGAAGCGAAATGCGATGCTCGATACCCCGGTCACCGACTTCGAGCTCTCGGTGCGTGCGAGAAACTGCCTCAAAAAGATGCAGATCCGGACCCTGGGCGACCTGTTGAAGGTGTCCGAGGCGGAGCTGCTCAGCTACAAGAATTTCGGTGAGACATCCCTGGTGGAGATCAAGAAGATGCTCTCCATGAAGGGACTCCGTCTCGGTCAGAACATCGAACACCAGTACAGCCGGGTCCGCGAGGAGATCCTCGATCAGCTCAAGGGCGTCGCGTCCGAGAGCGTGCTCAACAAGTCCATGTCGCAACTGGACCTTTCCGTCCGCGCCCGCAAGGCCCTCCAGCTCCTGGGGGTCCAGACCGTCGGTGATCTGGCGACCCGGACCGAGGCTGAACTCATGGGTGTCAAGAACTTCGGGGCCACGAGTCTCGACGAGGTGAAGGACAAGCTCGCCTCATTCGGTCTCACGCTCCGCATGCTCGACTGACGTGCCGTCACCATGCAGTGCATCACGATCACCGCGCCTCCTCGGGGCACTGGCGGTCCTGTGTCTCGTCTCGTGTTCCGACGACGTCCAGGACACCGGTGAGCGGACGGAATCCACCCCGGAGCAGGGGATTCGTCTGCATCTCCCGACCACAGAGCCGGTGGTTCGGGTTCGACTTGAATCCAGTCGCGACCGGGATGATGCGATCTCCATCGGAGAGAGGGGGTTCGTCCTGGAGATCGTCGATGCATCCGATTCAAGCCACCAACTGGATGCTCCGGTCGTCGTCGAACACCGGAACGGCGACTGGATCATCAGATCCGAACCGAAAGGGGAATCACTTCGTCACAGCGGCTCCACGATCCGAATCCGTTCAGAGAACCCGATCCGGATCGCGGATGGTGATCATCGGTTCTCGGGTGTGCTGCACTGCATCGCCTCGGATTCCGGAGGCTGGCATCTCGTCGAACACGTCCGAATGGAGGACTACATCCCCGGAGTCCTCGCCGGAGAGCTGTACGCGGGTTGGAACTTCTCCTGCTACGCGGCCCAGGCCGTCGCAGCCCGGAGCTTCGCCTGCATGGAGGTGCAGATGCGATCCCACCGCGACTGGGATGTGGTCGCGTCCCCGACTTCGCAGGCCTATGTCGGGATCACCGAAAACCGGACCGCCCACGAAGCCCAGGCCATGACCAGAGGCATGGTCCTGTCCTGGAATGGACAACTCGTTCCGGGCTACTACAGCAGCTGCTGCGGCGGACTGGCCGCGGTTGCGGTCGATCAGATCGGACCGTCACCGGTGAACGACATCCCACCGCTCGAAGGTCACGACGGGAGAGATCCGTGTACGAAGTCGCCGCTCTACACCTGGGAGATCGATCGTTCGGCGAGAACGCTGCATCGTCGCTTCCAGGCCTGGGCCACCCACCGTGGTGATGGTCGGATGCGTCGACTGACGTCGGTCCAATCGATCGACGTGCATCAGCGAAACCCGCACGGTCGTCCCAACGTGCTCCGGATCACAGATCGCGGAGGACGAACCGCTGACCTCACGATTCCGGAGTTCCTCGAGGCGTGTAACTACCGCGGAGCGGGGGCGCCGAAGTCGGACTTCAAGCCGTTGTGGTCGGGCTGGGCCACGGGATCGGTCGATCGTGGACGAATCGTTCTTGCTGGACACGGGTTCGGACACGGAGTCGGACTCTGTCAGTACGGAGCCCAGGAACTCGGTACCCGTGGAAAGTCCTTCCGCGAGATACTGAACTGGTACTACCCCGAATCGGAGATTCATTCGGGGTGGTGAAAATCGCCGCTTCGACCTGAGATAGAATGCTGACATGACAGACCATCCGGCCACGCGACTTCGAACCCTTCTCGCCGAAGGAACGGTGATGTGTCCCGGGGCGTGGAACGCCCTGGTCGGACGGGCGATCGCGGCGGCCGGATTCGAATCCGCCTACATCTCCGGAGGAGCCACCGCCAATGCGGCGGGGGTGCCCGATGTCGGCATGCTGACCCTGTCGGAGGTCTGCCGCACTATCCGGGAGGTCTCGGAGGCCAGTGGACTACCCATCATCGCCGACGCCGACACCGGTTACGGCGAGGAGGAGATGATCGTCCGCGCCGTCCACGAATACGACCGGGCGGGTGCGGCCGGCATGCACCTCGAGGATCAGGTCTTTCCGAAACGATGCGGTCACCTCGACGGCAAGACGCTCGTGGGGGTCGAACGCATGGTGGAGAACATCCGTGCCGCCGCCTCCGGCAGGAACCATCCCGACTTCCTGTTGATCGCACGGACCGATGCCCGATCGGTCGAGGGCATGGATGCGGCGGTCGAACGTGCCCTTGCTTACCGGGAGGCGGGAGCGGACATGATCTTCCCCGAGGGACTCGCGTCCCAGGACGAGTTTGCGGAGTTCGCGGACCGGTGTCCGGGCCTTCTCCTGGCCAACATGACGGAATTTGGCAAGACGCCGATTCTGAACATCGACGACTTCTCCGGCATGGGATACGACCTCGTGATCTATCCCGTCACCATGCAGCGGATTGCCATGGGTGCCGTGGTCCGGGCACTGGAGATCCTGCATCGGGACGGCGACGTCTCCAAGCTGCTCGACTCGATGCAGACGAGGGAGGAACTCTACGACCTGCTCGGATACACCCCTGGGACGCCGTGGATCCACCCCAATTCGACCACTCGGACCTCCTGATACTGGTCCGCGACGCGACCCTCCTGATCCACTACAATCGCTTGGCTTGAGGCATCCTCCAGTGATTTTGGGGATGGATTCGCACCTTACTACACGATTGGACTCCACATCATGACGACGTCGACCAAGCAACCTGACACCCGAGGACTCGCCGGCCAGACCATCGGCGATACCCAGATCTGCTCGGTCGGCCAGTCGCACCTCATCTACCGGGGATACGAAATCGCGGATCTGGCCGCCCATGCGACCTTCGAGGAGGTCGCCTTTCTCCTGCTGGTCGGCCACAAGCCCTCATCCGCGGAGTTGGACGCCTTCAAGGCGGAGATCAACGAGTATGCGAACCCCCACCCGAGCGTGATCGAACTGGTCCAGAAGATCGCGAAGACATCCCCCGACACGCATCCGATGTCCGCCCTGCGGACGGCCGTCTCGGCCGCTTCGCACCTTGATCCCGACTGCGAGGACAACTCGCCGGAGGCCGAACTGCGGAAGTCGAAGCGTTTGATGGCCTCCATTCCGGCGATGATCGGCGCGCACCAGCGTGCACTGGAAGGCAAGGAAGCGGTTGCTCCCGATCCCTCCCTCTCGCACGCCGCCAACCTACTCCTCTGCATCACCGGCGAGCGTCCCGGCGAGATCGCGGCGAAGGTCATGGATGTATCGCTCATCCTCTACGCCGAGCACGACTTCAACGCCTCGACCTTCACCTGCCGGGTGATCGCATCGACGATGTCCGACATGCATTCGGCGATCTGCGGCGGCATCGGCGCGTTGAAGGGTCCGCTGCACGGCGGGGCCAACGAAGCGGCGATGGACATGCTGGCCGAGATCATGGAGGCGGTCGAGGGCGGCACCACGGCGGAAGCCTGGTTGCAGAACGCATTCGAAACCAAGCGGAAGCTTATGGGGTTCGGTCACCGGGTCTACAAGAACGGCGACCACCGTGCCGGCATCCTGCGGGAATGGGGACTCAAGTATTCCGAGCAGGAGAATCCGGAAGCCAGGAAGTGGTTCGATCTCGGAGACGAGGTCCAGGGCATCATGCTCCGCGAGAAGAACATCCACCCCAACGTGGACTACCCCTGCGGAATGACCTACTTCTCGATGGGCATTCCGGTTCCCCAGTACACACCCATCTTCGTGGCCAGCCGCGTGACCGGATGGTGTGCCCACATCATGGAGCAGCACCAGAACAACCGGATCATCAGGCCGCTGGCCGAGTACACCGGTCCCGAACTGAAGTCCTGGGAATCCTGATCCCGGGCCGGCGGAGTCAACCATGTCACACGTACGTAAAATGGCGGTCATCGGTGCCGGCACCATGGGCAGCGGTATCGCTCTGGTCGCCGCATCCCGGGGAATCGAAGTCGCACTCGTCGATGTCTCGAATGAGCAGTTGGAACGTGCGTCAGGCTACCACGCCAAGACCATGGACCGGAACGTCCAGAAGGAACGCATGACCCGTGAAGAGGCAGATTCGGCACTGGCGCGCATCACATGCGTCACTGACATGGCCGATGCATCCGATGCGGACTGGGTCGTCGAGGCGGCCACCGAGAATTCGGATCTGAAGAAGAAGATCTTCGTCCGGATGTTCGAGACCTTCGGTCCGGACGTCGTGTTGGCGACCAACACCTCCTCGATCTCGATCACCGAGCTGGCCGAAGCCGTCCCCGGGGCATCCGACCGGGTGATCGGAATGCACTTCTTCAATCCGGTCCCGGTGATGAAGCTCGTCGAGGTCATCAAGGGGCGAGACACCAGCGAGGAGACCACCCACCGGACCATCGAGCTTTCGGAGTCCATGGGCAAGATTCCGGTTCCGGCCAACGACTTCGCTGGATTCGTCAGCAACCGGGTCCTCATGCCCATGATCAACGAGGCGTTCCACGCCTGGGCGGACGGGGTCGCGGAGCCCGAGAACATCGATTCGATCATGACCCTCGGATGCGCCTTCCCGATGGGCCCCCTGCGACTCGCCGATCACATCGGTCTGGACGTCTGCCGGGACATCATGCTGGTCATGCACCGCGGCCTGGGCGACGACAAGTACCTCCCAGCCCCAAAACTCGTTGAATTGGTCGATTTGGGACGACTTGGCAACAAAACGGGTCATGGGGTCTACGATCACACATAGCCCGATTCCGTTTCGGGCCGATGATTTCGCGAACCTCCAATGAGCCCATTCAAGTTCATCCTTGACTTCCTAAGCAGCGTACGCGTCGGCATCGTGTTCATGGTGCTGCTCTTCGTCTACAGCGCCATCGGATCTGCGGGCATTCCCATCCACTGGGCACTCTGGGAGCCGACCACCTGGTACGCCCTGCGCGAAGCCAGTTGGCTGGAGATGACCGAATTCGAGTGGTTCCACTGGTGGCCGTTCTACGTTCTGGTGGGCATGTTCTCACTGGTGTTGGTGGTGACCACCATCCGCCGGATCCCCTTCAACAAGATCAATCTCGGAGTGTGGACCATCCACACCGGCATCATCATGCTGGTGGTGGGAAGCATCGAGTACTTCGCCACAAAGATCGAGGGTGATGTGCCCATCGCCCGTGCCATCATGCAGATCGAGGTACCGGACCAGGATCCGGTCGACATGCTCGTGATGCCTGGTTCCATCATGACCGTGGGGGAGGGGGAGGACGAATGGTCCTTCCAGATCACCTCCATCGATCCGGAATGGGAACTGCTCTCAGGGAAGGATTCCGGAACCAGGGCCTACTCCGTATCCGTCGCCGTGCAGGCACCGGAGCGACGCTTCATCCGTCAGGTCATCCTTGGCTATCCACAGTACACCGAGGACCTCGTCTCGAGCGGTGATCCCAAACAGCCCTTCGCACGTGCGATCAAGGTGGTGGGGAAACCGGTCATCGACGAGGAACTCTCGATCCGCCTCAAGCCCGATGTCCGCGACCACTTCCATGTCATGCACTCCTCGGCCCTGTACATCCGGGAAGTCGATCGTGACGAGGAGGGTTCGTTCATCGGTGTCTCCCCTTGGATCGAACGACCGATCGACGATCTTCCCCGGTACAACAACTACCTGTCGAAGCTTGGAACCACCTGGCCGTTCCCCGACGACGGCAAGACGTACATCAAACCCCTCGATCTCCGGGCTGATGCGATCTCGACTCTGGATCCTCTGGGCGACACACCCATCCGCGTGACCGACTATCTCCGGGCCGCCGTCCTCGAGACGCGTACCGAGCCCGGGGGCGATGAGTTCGCCCCCTCGGTCACCGTCGACTTCCGGACCAGTGAGGGACGCAGCCAACAGTACGAACTCTTCGCGATGAACCAGTCGGCCTCCAATGCGGACCCGTCCCTGATGCAGTTCATGTGGATCGAGGACGAGACCGAGTTCGAGGATTTCGTCAATCCCAGAGTCCCCCGAATCGTGATCGAGATTCCCGGTGTCGAGGGTTCGTCCCGGACTATTCCGATCGAGGGACTCTCCGAACTCGACCCCGACCTCCCGATGCAGCCGGTCGAGGGAAGCCCGTACTCCTGGAGACCCGTCCGGTACGACGAACGTCTCTCGATCGAGGGCCGGGACATCTCGATGGTCCGCGTCGAGATCGAGAAGGACGGCGACCGGTGGATGCGCTGGGTGTTCGACGACACGTCGTTCAACGGAGACCTTCCGCTCCCGACCTCCGGTGACGGACCGACCGACCACACGGTCGAACGACGTGAACTCGATACCGGAATCAAGATGCGATTCGAACCATCGACGCGCCCTCCGGCCCCCGTCCTTCTCGTCGCAGGACCGGATGAATCCCGCCTGAGGCTCCTCACGAACTTCAAGCCCGAGGAACCACCCGTGGCGATGGACGTCGTCATCGGCGATTCGGTCGAGCTCGTTCCCGGGATCTCGATGACGGTTCCGAGCTACTCGGCCTACACGACCACCTCCACCAGACCGTCGATCGTCCCGAAGGCCCAGCTCGATCCATCCATCGGAAACATGTATTCGATGGTCCGGGTGGATGTTCCGGGATCCGCCGGCCGGGAGGCGTGGCTGGCCTATCACCACTGGCCATTCCCTTCCCGCAACGATGTCCTCCGTCGATTCCCCTGGCGACCGACCACGGTCGAACTCGAGGATGGACGGACGGTCCAGTTGATGCTCTCGAGACGCAGCGAGCCGCTGCCGGCCCGCGTCTCCCTTCTCGGCTTCGACACCCAGGACCACATCGGAGGATTCACGGGTAGCACTTCCAGCATCCTGAACTGGACCAGCCGGGTGGAATTCGAGAATCAGACCGGTTCGCAGGAGGCAGACATCAGTGTGAACGCTCCGGCTGAGCAGGATGGATTCTGGTTCTTCCAGTCCCAGTGGGATCCTCCCGATCCGGCCCGGTTCAAGGGCGACGTCCCCTCGCAGGGACTGAACTACACCGTGCTCGGAGTCGGAAACCGCGAGGGCGTCTGGGTCCAGTTGGCCGGAAGCGTGCTCATGGTGATTGGCCTCATGTACGCGTTCTACGTCAAGCCGGTCCTTGTGCGTCGACGTCAGGAAGCGGCCCTCGCCGCTGCCGGAGGTGAAGCATGACCCGATGGATTCTTCTTCTGCTCCTGCTGCTCGTACCGGCCCCGGTGTCCGCCCAATCGGACACCGGCGCACCGGCACCGTTTCCCGCCGGCGTCGACATCACCCCGCTCGACGTGGTGGCCGTGTGGCAGGACGGTCGCATCAAGTCCTATGACTCGTTCGCCCGTTCGATCATGCAGTCGATCACCGGTCCGAGGGAGATCAACGGCCAGTCTCCACCCCTGACCTATCTGGATCTCATGCTCCGCCCCGAGGCCTACGAGGGCGTCCCGATCTACTTCGTGAAGAAGAAGCCGTTCCGGGCGCTGCTCGTGGATGCCGCGATGGCTTCGGTCGATCCACCATCCCGGGATGAACTCGAGACGTTCATGGAGACCGGACTGGCCAGCAAGTCGCTGCTCGACAACGCATCCGTACAGGATCTGCTCGGCCGACTCCGCTCCGATGTCCTCCGCTTCGCCAAGCCGGTCGACGCGATCGAGGCGGCCGTCAACCTCTCGGATCCGATGGTGCTCCGCCGACTGCTGATCCTTCTGCCGCCCTTCAGCGGACAGTACGACGATCCCTGGATGACGATCGACGAGTACCAGGTCAGTTCGTCGCGTCTCGATCCCAATGCGGCGGCGGCGGACCCGATGGTGCAGGCGTGGAATGCCGTCGTGGCGGCCTGGAACCAGCAGGACACCGCAGCCGTCAATGCAGCCGTCGCCCGGCTCGGTCAGGTGCTTCCCATGGCCGGTCGTGCGCGGCTGGCCGAGTACCCGTCGGAGCAGCGTCTGCATCTCGAGAGCGCCTACTTCAAGTGGAAGGGGTTCACCTGGATCTGGATGATCTACCTCGTGTCGATCATCTTCTTCCTGATGGCCATCGTCTACGGTTGGTCGGGAGCGAAGTGGGGGGGTGTCGCCTTCTTCTCCGCCGCCTTCCTGCTGCAGACCTTCGCATTGATCCTCCGGTGGTACGTCTCGGGACGGTGGCCGAACACCAACATGTTCGAGGCGGTCACGACATCGACCTGGTTCGGAGGATGCTTCGCGATCATCATGGAGGTGATCCTCGGTCGTACCCGGGTGAAGAATCTCTTCTTCCTCGGCAGTGCGATGGCGTCGATGTTCGCGCTGATGGCCGCCAGTTTCAGCCCGCTGCAGCTGTCGCCCCACTTCAGCAACCGGATGCCGGTGCTCCACGACGTGTGGCTCTACATCCACACGAACGTCATCATCTTCTCGTATGTTCTGATCTTCCTGGCCTTCGTCTCCGCCGGCCTGTACATGCTGGTCCGGTTCCTCCGCTTCACCCGGGGCGAACGCGACATCCGGGAGCACGTCGGGGCGGGGGGCATCGGATCCCTCATCGTCCGCCGGCGCGGCGGCAAGGCGGCCCTGCTCGATTCGAAGACCAGCTTCGGTGCGGTGCTCGACGGAACGACCATGATCCTCGTCGAACTCTCCTTCATCCTCCTCTGGGCCGGACTGGTCATGGGTGCGATCTGGGCGGACCACTCGTGGGGTCGGCCCTGGGGATGGGATCCGAAGGAGGTGTTCGCGCTGAACACGTTCCTGATCTACGCGATCCTGATCCATGTCCGGTACCGGGCGAGCGACAAGGGGCTCTGGACCGCGTTCCTCGCCGTCATCGGCTGCGGGGTGATGCTCTTCAACTGGATCGTCATCAACTTCACGATCTCCGGTCTGCATTCCTACGCCTGACGGTCCCACACGATGAAACACGGGGGCCGCCTTCCGGCGACCCCCGTGTCCTTCTCGGGTTCGAGTTCGATTCACTCGCACTCTCCCCATGTCTCGAAGACGGCCAGCAGATCCAGCACATCCACGATCTCGTCCCGTTCCACGTCGGCGGGACTCCGCGTCTTGCCCCATTCGCGGATCACGATCAGCAGGTCGCTCACGTCGATCTTCCTGTCGAGGTTGATGTCGGTGTCGCAGTCCATCTGCTCCATGGCCGAATCACTGCTCTCGTACTGCATACCGGCGTTGTCGTACTGATCGGCCGGGAGCTGTGAAGGCAGGTTGGTGCTGCTCCGGAGCATGCGGAATCCGCCGAGACCATGGCTCTGCTGGCCCCACGAGGCGAGTGGATGGTCCTGGATCCTGTTCCACCGACCCTGCTCGTTCCGACCGAAGAAGCGGGCACCGCTTTCGCCGAGCACCACCATGTCTCCACGATCGTCGAACTGGAACGAGCTGACGGGAGCCGTCTCACCAACCTGTCCGCCGCAGATCACTTCGGCGACGAATGTCCCACCCTCGATGGGCCGGAGATTCCAGACGGTGTCCGGACGAGCTTCCGACCAGAGGGCGACGCTTCCGGTGCTGGGATCGATGTCCATTCGGCACGCCCCCTGGAGGGAGATCTGGTCCGGCAGATCGATCTTGACCGGAGGCAGGGGCTGCTGTCCGCCGGGTGCATCCGAGAAGAACGTGATGCACCGTTCGCCGGGAAGCAGTGCGGCGACCACGTTCATTCCGCAGGCGAGTGCCGCGGGTGCACCCTGCACTTCGTAGGTCGCACTCGTACGCCATCCGTCTTCGGGATCGACGACCCGGATCGCGTTCTGATCGGTCATCCAGATCCGTCCGTACCGATCCGGGGTGAAGGACTGGATGTCACGGTCCATCGTCTCGACGGGAACCAGCAGATTGCGATCGATGTCCAGTTCGGCGATTCGCCGTGCTCCGCTCTGCAACCTCATCATGGCCCATCCCCCCAGTCCGTTCGGGCTCGGGTGGAATTCCGCCACATACCAGTCCGCGAAATGGGACGACGAACCGATGGGTCCCGGGACCTGCCCGTGCAACCGGTGGTCGAGCGGGATGATCCGAAGACCGTTGTCGTAGGGTCCCCATGAGTAGAACCGGTTCGGAATGATCGAGATGTATCCGTCCAGGTAGCGCCGAGAATCACCGTAGTCGTTGTTGCTGCTTCCGGGTTCCCACAGGTAGCACTGCACCCGCTCGCCCCCGTATTCGTCGCGGATCATGCGTTCCTCGCAGTGCCACGAACGGCTCGAGAAATCACTCTGGGTGTAGCAGTCGTCGCCACCCGTGGCCGGATCGCGCACGGTCATGATCTCGGTGCCGTTCCAGCCCCACCCCTGCATGAAGGTGGTGAGGTGACCCCCCGTACGATCGACCTTGTACCGTCCGGAATCGGTCATGCCGTCGTCGTCGTAGTAGCCGTAGCGAACGAGCACCAGGTGTCCGTTGATGGCCGAGCGGCAGAGACCCTTGAAGTCCGGTGCGTAGTCGTCGTCCGCGATGTACAGCTTGACGACGAATTCGCACGTGAGCCGGTCCCTGATCTCGTTGTAGTAGTCGTTGTAGTTGGTGCCGCCCCAGGGGTCGGTGTCCATGTCGTCGCCGAGATCGTCGATGAACTCACCGAAGAAGTTGTAGCGGAAGTCGGATCCCGGATTCCAGATCACTCCGGGATCGATGTGGGGGAATCCGTGACTGGCGATGTACGAGAAGACGTTCGTGGTCGCGGTCGGAACACAGTGGTTGCGACCATCGTTGCCCAGGCCCTTGATCGATGGTTCCTGATCCTCGCACCGCCTCTGGTCGAAGTCGGGCATGTGCTTGAGGTAGTAGTAGAAGTTCTCGTCGTCGGTCCAATTGGCGAGCATGACCTCGCCCATGGAGGCCGAACCGGTTCCGATGAGCGTGCCCAGTGCGCACGCGGCGAGGGTCCTGAAGGGTGAATGAAGCATTGGTCTGTTCCTCGTGGTTGATTGATGCGATCAGAGACCGGTGGTCCCCGCACCCTGATTGCGTTCCCGGGAGGCACATCTCACAGATCCGGCTGATTTTTCGTGAATCACCTTCCGCGGACCCCCGATCGGGGGGTCAAATTGCTCCCACGGTCGCCGCTGGGGGGGTGCGAACGGGCGTACCATGCAGACTCATGACCGACCTGCCCCTGGTCATCCTGGCCGAACCGATCGACGAATCCGCCCGCCGCTGGCTGGCCGATCGTGTTGAACTTCACGAGCTTTCGAGGACCCATCCGGAGTTCGAATCCCGCCTCGCCGGCGCTGAGGGCATCGTTGTCCGGACCGCGACCCGGGTGGATCAGGCGATGCTGGACGCCGCGCCGAAACTGCGTGTGGTGGCCCGGGCTGGGGTGGGGCTCGACGGGGTCGATCTCGATGCGTGTCGACACCGGGGCATCAGGGTCCTCAACACTCCCGACGCCAACACCCAGGCCGTGGTCGAGTTCGTGGTCGCGGCGATGACCGACGTCCTGCGCCCACGCGATCGCGTGACGTCGTCCGTGGATTCCCGGGAGTGGGCTGCCATGCGCGCCTCCGATCGGGCCGCCGTCCAAATGGACGAACTGACCTTCGGCGTACTCGGGTTCGGACGGATCGGGTCACGGGTGGCCGGCATCGCGTCCGCCATCGGTTTCGACGTTCTCTACCACGATCTCAGGGACATTCCCGCGGCCGAACGGGGATCGGCCCGACCGGTCGATCTGGAGACCCTGCTGGGCGCATCCGACGTGCTGACCATCCACGTGGACGGACGACCCGAGAACCGCACGCTACTGGGTTCGGAACAGTTCGAGCGTCTCCGGAAGGATGTGCTGCTCATCAACACCTCCAGGGGGTTCGTGATCGACGAGCGGGCTCTGTCGGATCGACTCCGTGGCACACCTTCCATGACCGCCATCCTCGATGTGCACGAGATCGAGCCCATTCCAGGGGACAGTCCGATGCTCGATGTCGGGAACGCCATCCTCCATCCGCACATCGCGGCGCGGACCCGGACCGGTCTGGAGGCCATGAGCTGGGTGGTCCGGGATCTCGTCGACCACCTGTCCGTCCGGGAGTGATCGCCGGAGCGAGACGGGTATCATCCAACCGAACCCACTCCCGGAGCAGTTCCCATGGACCAAGAGATCGACACCATCCACGCCCGCCAGATCCTCGACAGCCGGGGCAATCCGACCCTCGAGTGCGAAGTCATTCTCGCCGACGGCTCCATCGGAAGGGCGATGGTTCCTTCCGGCGCCAGCACTGGCGAACACGAGGCGGTCGAACTCCGCGACGGAGACGAGAGCCGTTTCGCCGGCAAGGGGGTCGAACACGCCGTCAACAACGTGAACGACGAACTGGCGCCCCAGATCGTCGGCCTCGATGCACGTGAGCAGGAATACATCGATCAGCTCATGATCGAGGCGGACGGAACACCGAACAAGTCCAACATCGGCGCCAACGCGACCCTGGGCATCTCCCTCGCCGTCGCCCGGGCCGCTTCCAAGTCATCGGGTCTTCCGCTGTACCGCTATCTGGGCGGTGCGTCGGCGAGAACACTGCCGGCACCCATGATGAACATCCTCAACGGAGGGAAGCACGCCGACAACACCGTCGACTTCCAGGAGTTCATGATCCAGCCGTGGGGATTCGATCGGTTCGAGGAGGCCCTGCGGGCCGGAGTGGAGATCTACCACTGCCTTCGCAAGGTGCTCGTCGATCGGGGTCTCTCGACGGCCGTCGGGGACGAGGGCGGATTCGCTCCGAACCTATCGGACAACGAGGACGCGCTCCGCGTCATCGAGGAGGCCGTCGACCGCTCCGGCTACACCTTCGGCGAGCAGATCTTCATCGCTCTGGACCCCGCCGCGAGCGAGATGGTCGACGCGGCCCGATCCAAGGGCTTGGAGGGATACTGCTTCTTCTCCAGCGATCCAGACCGGATCGCCACCACGGACGAGATGATCGACCTCTGGGAGGATTGGGCGAACCGGTACCCGATCCGCTCCATCGAGGACGGACTCTCCGAGAACGACTGGGACGGATGGGCCCGACTGACCGAACGGCTCGGAGACCAGGTGCAGCTGGTCGGAGACGACCTCTTCGTGACCAACGTCGACTTCCTTCGGCGCGGCCTCGAGGAGGGATGCGCCAACTCGATCCTCGTCAAGGTCAATCAAATCGGAACATTGACCGAGACCTTCGAGGCCATCCGCCTCGCCCAGCACAACGGATACACGGCGGTCATCAGCCACCGGTCGGGCGAGACGGAGGATTCCACCATCGCCGATCTGTCGGTGGCCGTGAACGCCGGCCAGATCAAGACGGGCGCCCCGTGCCGGAGCGATCGGACCGCCAAGTACAACCAGCTCATCCGCATCGCGGAGGAGCTGGGTGAATTGGCCGAATACGGCCCCACGATGTAATCACCCCATCTGGATCCGCGGGTCGGCCCAGTGGTAGAGCACATCCACCACGAGGTTGAGCAGCACCAGCAGCGTCGAGTAGACCAGGACCACGCCGGTGATCAGCGTGATGTCCTTGCCCAGGACCGCATCGACGAAGTGGGTTCCGATGCCCGGAACCGCGAACACCTTCTCGACCACGAACGATCCGGTCATCGCGGCCGCGGTTGCGGGTCCGAGGTAGGAGAGCACGGGCAGGAACGCATTCTTCAGGGCGTGCTTGAACACCACGACCCGTTCCGGGAGTCCCTTGGCCCGTGCGGTCCGGACGTGATCGGATCGGAGCTCCTCCAGCATGCCTGTCCGGACGAGCCGGGCGATGTAGGCGGCGAAGGGAAGACTCAATGCCACGGCCGGCAGCACGATGTGCGACGCATCACCCCATCCACCGACGGGGAACAGACCCATCGAGACGGCGAACACGACCAGCAGGAACGTCCCGGTCACGAACGCGGGCAGACTGATTCCCACCAGGGCGATCAGCAGCGTCAGCACGTCGATCCAGCTCCCGGGACGGAGGGCACCGAGAATCCCCGCGAGCAGTCCGATCACGCAGGCCAGCATGATGGCCGACAACCCCAGCACGATCGACACCGGAAGCTGCGAGGAGAGGATCTCGTTGACCGTCCAGTTCTCGTGACGCAGGCTCGGCCCGAAGTCGATGACCGATCCCTGTCCGCCCGAAGCGATCCAGTCGTAGCCGGTGATGCCGCCCAGGTAGTCCACGTAGAACCCCATCGGATCATCCAGGTCGTACCGGGCCTCCATGGCCTGGACGATCTCCTCGGGCGGCCTCCGTCCCTCCGGTTGCTCCAGTGGATTACCGGGGATCAACCACGCCAGCACGAAGGTGATGGTGTAGATCACCAGCAGGATCAGCGGCAGTTGCAGCAAACGCCACCCCACGAGTCGGAGCAGGGGATGTCCGGACCGGCCGCTCATGGTTCGGAGCCTCCGATCGGATCATCTCGGACGTCGACGTTCCAGAGTCGCTGAACCTGTCGTGGATGATCGGAGAGTCCAGTGACCCTCGTCGGGTCGTACATGTGCACGTCCACGACCTGGCAGATGGGGATCATCGGAAGATGCCGGGTGAAGAGTCGGCGCTCGATGTCCTCGAGGAGTTCGAATCTCCGGTCCGGATCCCGTTCCAAGGCTGCCGCGTCGAGATCAGCATCGATGCCGGGATCGGAGAACATCCGGGTGTTGTTGCCGTCCCCGGTCCGGCACAGATCGAGGAAGGTCGTGGGATCGCCGAAGTCCCCGTACCACGTGCCGCGTGCGATCATGAAATCGCCTTCACGGAGATCGTTGCGGTAGAACTTCGACTCCTTGCCCACCAATTCAATCCGCACCCCCAATGCGGATTCCCACTGCTCTCGGAGTGCGATGGCCATTCGCTTGAAGCGGGGGGTGTTGGTGGTGTACAGCAGGGTCGTCACGGGAAAGAGGTCTCCCGCCGGGTCCTCGACCAATCCGTCCCCGTCGCGATCGGACCAGCCCGCCGATGCGAGTTCGTCACGGGCTCGTTCCACGTCGTAGCCGAGTCCCGCCGGCGGTTCGTACCCCGGAATCGAACCCACGGGAACCAGCGCGGTGGCGACCGGCTCGTTCAGGCGGGTGACGTGCCGCACGATCGTCTCGCGGTCCACGGCCAGTGCGAACGCCCGTCGGATCGCCGCATCGGCGAACGGATTGTCCGCTCCGCCCGCGAGAGCGGGCCGGCAGTTGAAGGAGAAGAAGTCGGTGGCGAACGCCGGAACCACATGGATGTCGTTTCGGTCGCCCGACTCCTGCTGTCGGATCATGTCGACGCGGTAGTCGACGTTGATGCCGTTCAGCCAGTCGACCGCACCCGATTCGAAGGCCAGCACCGCCGTGTTCGGATCCTCGATCGTCAGCTTGGTGATGGTCCGGCAGGCGATGGAATCCGCATCCCGCCAGGTGGGCGATGCCTCCAGTCTGAGATCCCGCTTGTACCTCCAGGCGGCGAGCGTGTAGGGCCCGTTGCCGATCAGGCGACCCGCTCGTGCCCAGCGGTGATCCTGGAAGAGCCGTCCTGAGTCATCATCGATCCTGACGAACGTCCGATCGTTCCAGTCGGGAACCTCGGCCTCGAACCACGGTGGTCCATCACCGGCATCGTCCGGCCATCCCTCGACCGCCGGTCGGTAGACGGGTGCGGCGGGCGTGAATGCGACCAGATCCAGCAGCCAGGGAACGGGATGTTCGAGCCGAACCCTGAAGGTGGAATCGTCGACGACCTCGATTCCCACGTCCGACTTGAACCGCTCCTCGTGTCGCCGCCAGAGACGACGGGCCTCTTCGGTCCGCTGCATCCGGCTTTCGAATTCGGTGGCGGCGAAGCGTTCGAGATCCTCGTTTCGCGCCGCCCAGGTCTTTCTCGCACCGTCGATGGGCAGAAAGAGTCCGGAATAGCTTGCAGCGGTGTCGGGTGTCAGCAGACGCATCCACGACCATGCGAAATCGTGGGCGGTCACGGGGCGACCGTTGCTCCATCGTCCGTCCTCGCGCAGGTGGAACGTCCAGGTCAGTCCGTCGTCGCTGGTCGTCCACGATCGAGCGGCCCCCGGGTCGAACCCGTTCCGCTGGGGATCGAACCGGACCAGGCCCTCGTAGAGTGCCGATCCGACCCGCATGTCCTCCAGGTAGCTCATCCGTTGTGGATCCAGCGTGAACACGTCACTGGTCGTGCTCCAGGTGAAATCCGACCGCGGTCCCGGATCGTCGAACCAGACGACCACGAGGAGCAGGACAGGAAGAAGCAGGATCAGGGGAAGTTGTCGGGACATCGCACCATCCTTGGAACGAACGTACCCATGGTACGCCGACAATCGGCTTTGGTGCATTCGGGTGGGGAGGGATCGATGAATCAGTTGCCGGTGTACGGCGGGGCGGAGAGCACGGTGGCCCATGCCGCCCGATTCTGTTCGATCGTGGAACGCTGACCGCTGTTCCAGGCGGAAAGCGAGTTGGCGTTCGGAGCGCTTCCGCCGCCGACGTCGGAGTCGATCAGCTTGAGCGTCTCCTCGCTCAACCGGAGCATCATCCCGGAGGCATCGGACAGCTTCTCATTCTCACGTATGAGGTCGTAGTGATTGAGCAGGATGACGTAGACCCGACCCAGCTGGGGTGCCGTGCCGAGGGCGATCTCCCGTCGGTGGTCGACCATCTGCGGATTCAGGTACTGCTGCCTGAACTCGAGTATGCCCGGGCGGAGGGCGTAGATCAGTTCGATCTGTCCGGAGTCGGACGTGAGCCGATCCACGGTCGACGTGAGGGTCGAAAGCTGGAGTTCACGCCCCAGGGCACGGATCTCGTCGCCACCCTGGTCCTTGGAAAGTCCCGACTGGGCGGCGGAGGAGATGGTTTCCATCTCCCGGGTCAATCCCCGCCAATCCGGTTCGGTGGTGGCGAAGCGGGCCAGGCTGCGGATGGCCGAGCTGATCCGACGGGGGGAGAGGTTTCCACTCTGGATGGCTTCGCGAATGGCGATCGTGGCCCAGAGCCGCTTCTCCGGGCTGGATTCGAGTTCGGAATCCGCGGTATCGACCAGAAGACGCATCACCTGATCCGAACCGAGGAAGCCGGCGATCTGCAGTGCGTTCACGGCCCGGTAGAGATCGTCACCCTCGATGATCTTCTTCAATCCAGGAACCAGGTCGCCGGCGTAGGTCGATCGGAAGATCGAACTGGAGTTGCCCAGCATGCTCCGGACCGGTTCCACGAGCTTGTTCCGGGCTCTCTTGGTCTCTTCCGGGGTGCCCGATTCGAGCTTGGAGAGCCAGTAGCCGGCGTACTCGCCGATCCGCTTCTCCTGCTCGGCGTCGAGGGTGGTCTCGGTTGCCACGCTGTTGAGCGAACTCGGCGGGGCGGCCAGAGCGGCATCCGTGGTCAGGGAGAGTGCCGTCGACAGGACCAGGATGGAGGTGATTCGTTCGAGCATGATTTGGCTCCGCACAGGGCTCCGGAGGGCCGTGGTCAGGAGGATTTGAAACGGTATCACCCCCCCATGGGGGTGTCAACGAAACCGACCCTTCCGCCCCTCGGGTGCTTCCAACCGGGTTCCCGGTTGGCAGGACGGGGAATGGGGACCTACCATTTCACCAGCGGGCGACCAGGCCGGTCGTACGCCAGCTCTCGGGGATCTCGATGCACAGCCATTTCCTGCCTCTGGTTCTCGCGGTCCTCACCCTCTGTTCCACGTCATCGACGGGATTCCAGGACAGCGCGGTCGATCCGTCCCCGGTCGATACCACGACTTCGCAGCGTCTCGCCACGGAACTGCTCCGCTACGGAAACGACATCATCGTGATTCGTCCGGTCACGGTCGAGTCGATCCAGCTGGCCAAGTACTTCTTCATGGAGGCAGCCCGTCTGCATCCAGAGAATCCGCAGATCGCCTCCCGACTGCTCGAGATGGCGATTCTGGCCGAGGATCGCGAACTGGTCGAACAGGCGACGAAGATCCTCCTGTCGTGCGACCCCTCGAATCAGGCGGCGCAGTTGCGGCGGTTGCTGCAGGCGGTGGATCGATACCAGCACGCCGACGAGCGGATCCGGGCCTACGAACTGATGCTCGATGATTCCAACATCGAGGTCATCGGAAAGGTGATGGCATCACGGATCGCCTTGAAGCTCGCCATGCTTCACCGTCGCGTGGGGGACATCGACGAGTTCAGCGAATGGCTGGGTCGCTCGATCGATCTGGATCCCTTCTATTCCGAAGCGGTGGCGATGGGGGCGGGATTCTTCCAGTCGAGAGTCGAGGATCCGTTCGTCAGCGTCGAACTCCTCGTCACCCTGCTGCTGGCGGATCCCGCCGACAGCACCACGCCACCGGTTCTGGCCCACCTCCTGATGGAGGCGGGAGCCTACGAATCCGCCCGCCGGATGTATCGGCTGGCGGTCTCCGAACTGGAGGCGGACGGTCGGGGTGCCAATGGTGATCTGCTGGCCGATCTTGCCATCTCGGAATGGGCGTCCGGTGACGCGGATGCGGCATTGAACGTCATCCAGTCCCGTCAGATGGAGGCGGACCGCCTCTACCGGCAGATGACCAGGCAGGAATCACCCACGCTGTCTCCGATCGAGCTGGCGCGAATAGAGGCTCCTCTGACCCCGACGCTGGCCGCGACCCGGGCCGTGATCATGAACGAGCGCGGTGGACCGGAGGCCGAAGACGCGATCTCGTCCCTGATCGAGACCTACCGAGGTGCGATGTTCATCCTCGACAGTCAGGAAGACACCTCGACCGAGCGGGCGTGGGCGCTCATCGAACTTTCGTGGCTGGTGCTCTGGCTGGACGGTGATGTGGATCAGGTGCAGGAGTGGCTCGCCCAGGCCCGGAAACTCGCGCCGATGGACGAGAAGGCCCTCCGACGTTTCGACGGCTGGATCAGCTTCCGTCAGGGATTCATCGATGATGCGGCCGAGACCCTCGAACCGCTCGCCGCGGACGATCCGGCCGCCCGACTCGGACTGGCCATGGTTCGCGAACAACAGGGACGCAGGCAGGATGCGGCCAGGTTGCTGCTCGATCTTGCGCGGACGGACGCCGGTTCGCTCATCGGGGTCTGGAGTCGCGACCGGTTGGCATCGATGATCGAAACTCCCATCCCCATGTCGGACAAGGCGGTCCGGATGACCGAACTGATCGACGCGATCCCGATGGCCTTCGACCGCTACCCCTCGGATCCCAGACTCGCGTTCTCCATCGACGTCGAACCGCGATCGGAGACGGTTTCCCCCTACGACCCCGTCATCCTCGACATCGAACTGATGAACCATGCTCCGATGCCGATGGCGATCAGTCCCGAAGGTCCGATCCAGGAACTGATGCTGCTCGAACCCATCGTGCAGACTCCCCACGAACCGCCGATGGCGCTCGCTCCCATCGTGGTGGACGTGGGAGGACGCCTGCGTCTCGAACCGTACGAGCACATCACGATTCCGTTCGATCTCCGGACCACCTGGGTGGGCAGTCTTCTCAATCGATCACCGGTCAAGGGATCGACGGTGCTCACCACGGGCATCGTGAACTTCCGGGTCTCCAACGAGACGTTGCAGCGTCGCACCGTGTTCGCTCCCGGACTGCTGGGTTCGGAAGTGACCGGTCGTGCCCTCCATGTCGAGGGGGTCCGGGTCGACGACACCTGGGCCGCACGGACGATCACCGAAGCGCGCAGCGGTGCCATCGATGCGCAGCTGCTGGCGAATCTCGCCGTGCTGACCCACGTGGCCAGGAAGAACCAGTCCTCGGAGAAGATCGATCCCGAGATCATCAAGCAGACGGGACCGGTCATCGTCGACGCTTTCGACCGGTTCGACGAGGTGCAGAAGGCATGGTTCATCTCGGTCTCGGCCCAGGGTGAGCTGCTGAACCCGATCAACGCCATCGTGCTGCAGGGTGGGGACGATCTGCCCAAGATGATCCATCTGCTGCGGATGCTCGAGCTGGGGCAGCCAGACCAGCTGCTCACCGATCCCTTCCTGCTGTCCTCCCTGCGATCCGAAAACCCCCGGATCCGGCAGTTGGCGGAATGGGTCGAACAGCGTGCGCAGTTCATGGTCGAAAGCGAGATCGACCGCCGCCGCAGCGAAGAGGAAGAGACGCCGTCAGGCGGTTGAGTCCGCTTCGACTCCGAGCTCTGCGACCGTGAACAATGCATCGAAGGCGTATCCCGCAGCCTCGACGGCTTCGCGGGCACCTTCCTGCCGGTCAATCACTGCGATGATGGCGACGACCTCCGCTCCCTGCTCCTCGATGGTGCGTGCGGCCTCGATGACCTGGCCCCCCGTCGTCGCCACGTCCTCGAGGATGACGACCTTGTCGTCGGATCCGATCGAACCTTCGTGCATCTTGGCTGTCCCGTACTCCTTCTTCGCATTGCGGATGAAGAGGCAGGGGATGCCGCTGGCCATGCTCGCGGTCGACACGAGCGGAATTCCGCCCAGTTCGGCTCCCGCCAGCAGGGTCGTCGGGGCGGGGAGGGCGGCGGTGAACAGTTCGCCCAGAGCGCGGAGGATGTCCGGCTGGGTCGAGAACCGGTACTTGTCGATGTAGTAGTTGCTGGTGCGGCCGCTGCGAAGGGTGAATTTGCCGTGCAGCACGGCCGTCTCGGCGATTCGTCGGGCGATTTCATTCCGTTCGATCATGGCGGAATGGTACTCCAGGAGTGGTGGGTGGTGGTACCCTGTCCCCCCGTCCGCACCACGGCTACAGTGAGCAGCATGAAGGCCGATTTCCACCTTCGGAAGAGGTTCCCGACCGACCAATGAGCACCATCGTCTCGACACGAATCAAGATCGGAATGGAGGTCCACGTCGAACTGGCCACGCGGAGCAAGATGTTCTCGCGCTCGGCCAGTGTGGCCCATCCGGATCATTTCGACGCGGCCCCCAATTCGCTGTGCGATCCGGTGGTGCTGGGACTGCCCGGCGCCCTCCCGGTGATGAACCGACGGGCGGTCGAGATGTCGATGATGGTGGGCCTGGCCCTGGGTTGCAGGATCGCCGAGTACAGCAAGTGGGACCGGAAGAACTACTTCTATCCGGATCTTCCCAAGGGGTACCAGATCAGTCAGTACGACCTTCCGCTGTGCGAAGGGGGGGCTCTGGACATCCCCGTCGACGACGGGAGCACCCGGACCATCGGGATCATCCGGGCCCACCTCGAGGAGGACACGGGTAAGACCGGACACGAGCTGCCGGGCGGACATCCGTACGAGGGATCGCTCGTCGACTACAACCGGGCCGGGGTGCCGCTCCTGGAGATCGTGACCGAACCCGATCTCGAGAGTGCCGAAGAGGCCGTCGCCTTCGGCAAGGAGCTCCGCAACATCTGCCGCTTCCTCGGAGTTACCGAGGGCATCATGCAGCGCGGCCACATGCGGTTCGAACCGAACATCAACGTCCTGATCACGCTGGAGGACGGTTCGACGGTCGCCACGCCGATCGTCGAGATCAAGAATCTCAACTCCTTCCGCGCCGTCCAGGGTGCCATCGAGCACGAGGGCGTCAGGCAGGTGGAAGCATGGAAGCAGGACGGACTCGTGATGGGCACGGGGATGAAGTCAACCCGAGGCTGGGACGACCAGCGCGAGGAGACGTTCCTACAGCGGGCCAAGGAGGACGCACACGACTACCGGTACTTCCCCGAACCGGATCTAATCCCGGTTGTGGTGGACGAGGCGTGGCGTTCCGAGATTGCCGCGACCATTCCGGAACTTCCGATCCAGCGCCGTGCCCGCTACGAGTCGTCCTACGCTCTCTCCCGAAAGGATGCGGCCGCGCTGACCGCCGAACGGGATGCGTGCTTCTTCTACGAGGGCTGCATCGAATCCACGGAGGAACGAATGGGGGACTCGATGCCCATCTCCGAGGTTGGATCCGCCGCCGCGAAGTGGATACTCAATGCGGGAGCCCGACTCTCCAACGAACGCGAGTGCGAGGTGCAGGAACTGGGCATCCGACCGGATCAGATCGCGGAGATCATCGAACTCCGTCACGCCAACGAGATCGGTTCCACGGCGGCCGAACAGCTGTTCGAGCTGCTGTGCGATCGCGACGACGACGCCCGTGCGCTGGCGGAACGGGAGGGCCTGCTTCAGGTCACCGATACCAACCAGCTCGAGGCATGGATCGAGGGGGCCATCACGGCCCAGCCCCAGGCCGCGGAGGATTTTGCGTCCGGGAAGGACGCCGCGGTCGGTCGGCTGGTCGGACACGTCATGAAGGCGAGTGGGGGACAGGCCGATGCCGCTGCGGTGCGCTCGGGACTGGTCTCCCGACTCCGGAACTGATCACGAGGATTCACGAAAGGAAGAAGGATGAGCGAATATCCCAAGGCACGTATCAGGACGACCCACGGTGATGTGGTCGTCGAACTCTGGAACGACGTTGCGCCCGGGCACGTGGAGAACTTCACCAAGCTCGCCGGCGACGGCTTCTACGACACCCTATCGTTCCACCGCATCATCCCGGAGTTCGTCATCCAGGGCGGTTGCCCCGAAGGGACGGGCACCGGAGGTCCGGGTTGGACCGTCAAGAACGAGTTCAACGACCGCGAGCACGTCGAAGGCACGCTGTCGATGGCCCGTTCCAACGATCCCGATTCCGCCGGCAGCCAGTTCTTCATCTGTCTCGGTCGCGAGCACTGCCAGCATCTGGACGGCCAGTACACGGCCTTCGGTCAGGTCGTCGAAGGGATCGAGGTAGTCCGGATGATCGGCTCCATTCCGACCGACGCGCACGATCGTCCCAGTGAACCGGCGGGCATGGAGTCGGTCGAGGTCCTCTAACCGGTGAATCCGGGAGGACGTCGCCGTTCGGCCGGCCAGCAGCGCCGATCGATGGCGTTTCCGATGCGCAGCAGGGTTCCTTCGTCGAACAGGCGACCGATCAACGTGACTGCATGGGGACTCCCGTTCTCCTTCCGTCCCACCGGAACGGTGAGTGAAGGATGTCCGGTGCAGTTGGTGGTGATCAGCACGCCGTCGGCGTACGAGGGGCCGACCATCGCATCGAGATCCTCGAAGAGTCCGGCGTAGAGCTGCATGCAGCGACGTCGGAACCGGTCCGCCTGCACCAGTTCGGGAGCGGGAATGAACCATGACTGGCGGAAGGTGTTCGGCCAGGCCTGGGGTTCCTGCCAGACCAGATCGTCATCGAGGTGTTCCCGGGTCAGTGATTCGAAGGCGGCGGCGGCTTCGGCCAGGAGGATGCTGAACAGCGCATCCCACGGCCAATCGGGAAGTTCGATCGGAACCAGTCGGCATCCCGCCTCCCGCAGCGCATCGAGCGCGGAGTCCTCGAGGGCGCGGTCCGGACCGGTCTGGAACCATCGGGGGTCGTAGCCGACGCGAAGGCCCCGGGCATCCAGCGTTGAGTCGGCATGGAACGGACGGCTCACGGATGCCGGATCACCCGGGCTTGCTCCGTTCACGGCCGCCAGCACGGGAGCGGCATCATCCACGTGTCGAACGATCGGTCCGACCTTGTCCAGCGACCAGCAGAGGGCCATGGCGCCGTCACGGGGCACCCGACCGAAGGTCGGTCGGAGTCCGACGGCACCGCACCGCATGGCCGGCGACACGATCGATCCGCAGGTTTCGGTTCCCAATGTGAATCCGACCAGGCCCGCCGCCGTGGCCGCGGCGGATCCGGCGCTCGACCCGCTGGATCCCTCCTCGAGATTCCACGGGTTCCTCGTCTTTCCTCCGAACCAGATGTCTCCGTAGGCCAGAGCACCCAGGGTGAGCTTGGCGACCAGCACGGCACCGGCATCGTCGAGACGTCGGATCACCGTCGCATCGGCCTCCGGTCGCCGGTCACGGTACGGGGCTGCGCCCCAGGTGGTGGGTGCATCGCTGGTATCGAACAGATCCTTGGCACCCCAGGGGATTCCGTGGAGCGGTCCCCGATCCCGACCGCGGGCAAGCTCCCGGTCCGCCCGCCGGGCCTGTTCCATCGCGCGTTCCTCGAGCAGACTGACGACGCACTCGAGCGTCCGACCGTGGGTCGTGAGGCGTTCCAGGGACCGCTGCGTCAACTCGACGCTCGTCACCGCTCCGGAACGAAGCCATGCCCCCAAATGGGCAATGGATGCGAAATCGAGATCGGTGCCGTCTGCGGGTGCTGCCGACACACCGGGCAGACGATTGGGATCACCCGTTGCGGTGGTGAGATCCGGTGCTTGTCCCGGCAGGAGCGGATCGAAGACCGTGGCGGGAAAGAGGGTCTCGGGAAGTTCGATGCCCGCACGCCGTGCCCGGAACATCTTCGTCTGATCGGAGATGGTCTCGACCATCATCCGTCGCTCAGATTCCGTGAAATCGATTCCCGCAATGCGTTCCGCCTGCTCGATCGTCTCCGACGTGATCCGATCGGACGGGGAATCGGGAAGTTGCGTCGTGGGATCCGCCGTCGGCGAGCCGTCCGACTCCGGTTCCGCGGCCCGGGACGTTGGATCCGATGCAATCAGATGCGCCGCCGACATGGCCGAAGCCATGGCGATGAACCGACGACGTGATTGGGCCGGATCCATTACTTGAGATTGGGTCGTTCGCGGGGAACGCGCCATGCGGTGGGCAGCAGGAAGTGTCGACCACGGTAGGAGAAGACCTCTCCGCTGATCAGGATCGGCTTTCCGATTCCGCCGCGTCGGGCCCAGTTCTCGATCCCGACGAGCTTGTTCGACGGAAGAAGAATCATGCTCGGATCCTGCAGGCCGGTCGCGTCGGCATCGGGTACCACGACCCACGCCCCACTGCGGTCCCGGAGCACCCGTCCTCGACGCGAGATCAGCAGTTCCCCCTCGCGGACACCCTCGGGAACCTCGACCAGCGGTCCGGTCCTGGCCACCGATCGTTTCAGGGGGCCGACATCCTGCTGCAGCTGGGCGACGATGGAGGCGATGCTGTCTCCCTGGTCGACGGGATCGAAGTCATCCTCGATCAGGGCGTCGGGATCGACGGGGGCCGGTTCCGGATCGGAATCGGTCGGTGCGGGTGGGGTGGCCGTGTCCCCCCGATCGGCATGATCGGATTCCATCTCGACGTGCTGGGGCAGCAGGAAATTCCGTCCCCGGTACAGGAGCACCGGTCCGGAGATCGAGAAGTGGATCTCCTCGTCCCGTTCCGATTGGTTCTGTTCCATCTCCTCCAGCAGCGTCGTCGGAAGCACCGTGAGCTGCTGCTGCGGTCCACCTTCCTCGACGGCATCGATCCTGAAGGTCCATGGGCGATCCGGTGCAAAACGCTCCAGGCTCCCCCGCGCGGAGGCGATGAAGGTCCCTTCGGGAAGGAGCGGTGCAACGCCGGAGTCCGACTGCATCGAGAACGCAGTGGTCGCCAGCAGGATCAGGACTGCGAAGGCGGAGGTTCGAAGGTGGAGCATTGGTGGGGGGCTCCGGAGGAGGAAAGGCCGCGGTGGGATTCGAACCCACGAATAACGGATTTGCAATCCGTCCCCTTAGTCCACTTGGGTACACGGCCGTCGAG
>MDTD01146121.1_pt1 | contig 55134 bp, 52 predicted proteins | sample 811221 | NCBI WGS metagenome assembly MDTD01 (sample SAMN05326646, study PRJNA326480) | marine metagenome | isolation source: seawater | place: Pacific Ocean: South West | collected 2011 | reverse complement strand
CGCCGAGCAGGGCGAGTAGTTTTTCACCAATAAGCATATTAACGGCGGCCCGGGTATCCTGGTCGCCGTTTTTCTTTTTTTTACCCCTTGACCATGCTGCACACGTGTCTATTTATAGCTGTGGTAGCGGGGATTTTCTCCTTGTCCTTCAATGGGAAATGTCTCATACTATAATAATTCTAATAATAAGCGTGTCTGACCCTGAGGACAATTAATCATGTCCACACTGCAAGAGGGTACTGGCGCGCTAAATGATAAACATTAAAGCTTTTCAAGGAGACATGCATGGTCGCCATCCCGATGGTCATCGAAACGACCGGTCGTACAGAACGCGCTTACGACATTTACTCCCGACTTCTCAAAGACCGAATTATCCTTCTCGGCAGTGCTATTGACGACAATGTTGCCAGCTTGATCTGCGCTCAGTTGCTTTTCCTGGAATCTGAAGATCCGGAAAAGGAAATTTACATGTACATCAATTCCCCCGGTGGATCCGTTTCAGCCGGAATGGCGATTTATGATACTATGCAATACATTTCTGCTCCGGTGGCGACCCTTTGCCTTGGACAGGCTGCAAGCATGGGTGCCCTTTTGCTGGGAGCCGGTGAAGCAGGCATGCGTTATGCGTTGCCGCACAGTAGAATTATGATCCATCAGCCTCTTGGTGGAGCCCAGGGGCAGGCTTCTGATATCCATATCCATGCGCAGGAGATTCTCAGACTTCGTGATGAATTGAATGACATTTTGGCCGATCATACAGGTCAGGATATTGAAAAGATCAGAAAGGACACGGAACGAGACTTCTTCATGAGCGCCAAGGAAGCCATGGAGTACGGTATCATCGACAAGGTGATGCGATCCCGCTCTGATGCGACTGAAGAAAAGGACGAAAAAGGTAAGTAGATATGGCTGAGAATGAACAAAAATCCTCTGAACTGAGCTGTTCGTTTTGCGGAAAAACACAGGTGGATGTACAACGCCTGATCGCCGGACCAGATGTGTATATCTGTGACGAGTGCGTTTCGCTTTGCAACGACATCATGGCTCAGGAGACCATCAGTGAGGAGTTCGAAGATGGGCGCTTGCTGCCTCCCCAGGAGATCAAGGCCCTTCTTGATGAATATGTCATAGGTCAGGAGCAGGCCAAGAAGATTCTCTCGGTGGCTGTTCACAACCACTACAAGCGTGTTTTCTACGCCGCAGCTAACAAGAATGCCGACGACGTAGAGATCGATAAGTCCAATATCCTGCTCATCGGGCCTACAGGCTCTGGTAAGACGTTGCTCGCTCAAACACTGGCTCGGGTACTTAAGGTTCCATTTGCCATAGCTGATGCAACTACGCTCACCGAAGCTGGATATGTGGGTGAAGATGTCGAGAATATCCTCGTGCAGCTTCTGCAGAATGCAGATTATGATATTGATTCGGCTAGTCGTGGTATCATTTATATCGATGAAATCGACAAGGTGGCCCGTAAGGGAGACTCTCCTTCCATCACCCGGGATGTCTCTGGTGAAGGCGTACAGCAGGCCCTGTTGAAGATTATCGAAGGAACCGAGGCGAATATCCCTCCCAAGGGTGGCAGAAAGCACCCGCAGCAGGAGTTCATTCGCATGGATACCTCGAATATCCTGTTTATCCTCGGTGGAGCATTCATTGGCCTGGATACCATTGTTCAGAAGCGGAAATCCGGTTCCGGCATGGGATTTGGTGCCAAGGTTGAAGCCAAGAAAGAGATGAACATGAGTGAATCCCTTGCTCATTCTGAGCCTATGGATTTGATCAAGTTCGGTCTTATTCCTGAGTTCATTGGCCGTATTCCTGTGCAGACAGCGCTCGAAGAGCTCACCGAAGAAGATTTGGTGCGCATTCTTCAGGAGCCCAAGAATGCACTGGTGAAGCAGTACAAGAAGTTGTTTGATCTGGACAAGGTAGAGCTTCGCTTTACTGAAAATGCCATGTCTGCCATTGCCCGGCAGGCGATTGAACGTAAAACCGGTGCGCGCGGTCTTCGCAACGTGCTGGAAAAAACCATGCTCGAAATCATGTACAAGCTTCCTTCAATGACAGGAGTTCGTGAGTGCGTGATCAATCAGGCCGTTGTCGACAACGGTATGGAGCCTCTGCTCCTTTATCATCAGGAAGTGAAATCCGCTTAGTTTCAAGCGGTGGATTGGATTGACAATTGATCCAACGGTATTACTTCCAACCATCGACGGCAATCGCTCGCTTCTCCTACATTGGGGGAAGCGGGTGTCGCCATATATGCAACCACTCGGAGGAATAGATGCCGACCTTTGGTTTTGACGGCAAGAAATCCCCTGAAAGCATGAACCTCCCCATGATGTCTCTGCGGGAAGTGGTCATGTTTCCCCGATCCATTGTACCGCTGTTCGTCGGTCGCGAAGCTTCAATCAAAGCGATTGAGACTGCTGTTGCCGATTACGGCAAACAGATTTTTCTCGTAACGCAGAAGTCTCCTGAGAAGGAACATCCTGAAGCAGATGATCTGTACGAGATGGGTACAGTCAGTAAAATTTTGCAAATGCTTCGCTTGCCCGATGGCACCATCAAAGTGCTTTTTGAGGGTGTTTCACGTGCATTGTGGGACCCCAAAGAGAGCAAGCTCATTTATGAAGACATAGCTGAAGATGAGTACCCGCAGGCTACGGTGACCATGCTTCCTGAAGAAGAAGTGGAAAACCCCGAAGCCATGGCGCTTATTCGTGCTGTCCACGAGTCCCTTGATGAATTCGGCAAGGTCAACAAGAAGGTCGCACCTGAGGCCATTCTCGCCATGTCGACGTTGAAGGACGCAGGGCAGTTGGCGGATCAGGTCATGCCACACCTCAAGATCGATTTTGCCCGCAAGCAGGAAATTCTTGAGGAAATGGATGCCATCAAGCGCCTTGAGCGAGTCTATGAACTCCTCCTGGGTGAGATCGAAATTGTTTCCATCGAGAAACGCGTCAAAGGTCGCGTTAAAGATCAGATGGAAAAGAATCAGCGCGAGTACTACCTGAACGAACAGGTGAAAGCGATCAACAAGGAAATGGGGCGGGAGGATGATCCCCTTGCCGAAGCACAGGAGTTGGAAGATCAACTCGATGCCAAGCCCATGTCCGAGGAGAATCGTGAACGTGTTCGCAAGGAACTCAAGAAGCTGCGCTCCATGCAGCCTAGCTCCGCTGAATATACTGTGGTTCGCAACTACATTGACTGGGTACTTGATCTCCCCTGGGATCAGGTTAAAAACGATGGCGATGTAGACATCAAACAAGCTAGGGAAATCCTTGATCAGGACCATTTCGGTCTGGAAAAGCCTAAAGAGCGTATCCTCGAGTACCTGGCTGTTCAGACGTTGGTCGAATCAATGAAGGGGCCGATTCTTTGTTTTGTTGGCCCTCCTGGTGTTGGTAAGACTTCCATTGCCAAGTCGATTGCCCGCTCCATGGACAGAGAGTTCATCCGACTGTCGCTTGGCGGCGTAAGGGACGAAGCAGAAATCCGTGGTCACCGCCGTACCTATGTCGGTGCCATGCCCGGTAAGATCATTCAGTCTTTCAAACGGGTAAAGAATAACAATCCGGTCATCTGTCTGGATGAGGTCGATAAAATGTCGGCCGATTTCCGTGGTGATCCCTCTGCAGCTTTGCTTGAGGTTCTTGACCCCGAGCAGAACTACGCATTCAACGATCATTACCTTGATCTTGATTACGACCTTTCCAAGGTGTTTTTCATCACAACTGCCAACCAGCTTGAAGGTATTCCATTGCCTTTGCAGGATCGTATGGAGATCATCCGTCTGCCTGGTTATCTTGAGACTGAAAAAGTTGAGATTGCCAAAGGCTTCCTTCTGCCTAAGCAGATTGAGCAGCATGGGCTGAAGCCGGAAAATATCCAGTTGTCTGACAATGCTCTTCTGGACATTGTTCGCTACTATACCCGCGAGGCTGGTGTTCGTAATCTCGAACGTGAAGTCGCCTCTATTTGCCGCAAGTCCGCCATGAAGATAGTGGAGGAGCAGGATAGGGATAAGACGGTGCATGTTACCAAGCAATCCCTTGAGAAAATGCTTGGAGTGCAGAAGTTCACCTATGGTGAACGCGAGCAGGAAGCACAGGTCGGTGTATGTAATGGTCTTGCCTGGACGCAACTGGGCGGCGAAATGCTGCTTGTGGAAGTGGCCTTGATGCCTGGTAAGGGAAAGGTTGAGATTACCGGTAAGCTTGGTGATGTGATGCAGGAGTCTGCCCGTGCAGCCATCTCATACATTCGCTCCAGATCTGATCTGCTGGGACTCAAGCCGGACTTTAACACCAAGGTTGATATTCACATCCACGTTCCGGACGGTGCTACACCGAAGGACGGCCCGAGTGCGGGTATCACCCTGACAACAGCGCTTATCTCCGCGTTGCTCAACATTCCGGTTCGCCATGATCTGGCCATGACCGGTGAAATAACACTTCGCGGTCGTGTGCTTGCCATCGGTGGACTAAGAGAGAAGCTGCTCGCTGCCCATCGAGGACTCATTAAAACGGTTCTTATTCCCGCGGATAACGAGAAAAACCTCAAGGATGTCCCTAAGGACATTCTCAAGGAATTGGAAGTCATCCCGGTCAAGACAATGGACGAAGTTGTCGACAAGGCCCTTGAGAATGGTGGCGAAGCTGTTCTTATCCCACAGCACGGCGAGCCGCCGCTGGCTAACGAGCTGCTGAAGGAAGAACAACGCAAACCCGCTCGTCAGTAACAGCGGTAAAATGTCAAATATGAGCCGAACGGTTTTGCCGTTCGGCTCTTTTTTATGATAGCGAGTATTACATATGATCAAGATATCGGAAAAAGTACTTGGGTCGCTGAAAGAGGCTGCCAAACAGGCCGCACAGAATGCCTATGCCCCCTACAGTAACTTTTCGGTAGGGGCTGCTCTCCTCACGGAAGACGACGTTATTTATGTGGGCTGCAATGTTGAGAATGCCTCATTCGGATTGACCAACTGTGCCGAGAGGACTGCGCTTTATTCTGCTGTTGCTGATGGCAGGGGGCGTGGTGATTTCCTAGCGTTATTGCTTTATACGCCGGGCGCTGCGCTTCATTCGCCATGTGGAGCTTGCCGGCAGGTGTTGGCTGAGTTTCTTGCTGCAGAGTCTCTGGTCTATTCCACTTGTGACACCGACGAAACGCTTGTTTGGCATATGGATGAGTTGTTGCCAGACCTGTTTGAAATGCCGGTTGCCGACGAGGTGTAGTGATGTTGATCCCCCAGGAAATCATTCGCAAAAAGCGTGATGGGCATTCTCTGAGTGCAAGAGAAATTGAATTCTTCATTGATGGCTTGAGCAGCGGAAGCATTTCTGAGGGACAGATCGCCGCGTTTGGTATGAGCGTCTATTTCAATGGTATGTCCTTTGCGGAATGTGCAGCCCTTACAGACGCAATGGCTCGGTCGGGAGATATGCTTGAGTGGGACTTGGAGGGCCCTGTTCTGGATAAACACTCCACCGGAGGGGTGGGAGACTTGGTCAGCCTGATCCTTGGGCCAGTCATAGCCGCCTGTGGGGGATATGTCCCCATGATCTCCGGCCGTGGGCTTGGGCATACTGGGGGCACGCTGGATAAGTTGGAAGCTATTCCAGGGTATACGACCAATATTGGTGTTGATCGATTTCGTGAGGTTGTGCGTGATGTTGGCGTGGCTATCATTGGACAGACCGGCGACCTGGCACCTGCGGATAAGCGGTTTTATGCGATCCGTGACGTGACGGCCACGGTTGAGTCCATTCCTTTGATCACAGCCTCCATACTTTCCAAGAAGATAGCTGCCGGCCTGGGCGCTCTCGTAATGGATGTGAAAAGCGGCAACGGTGCTTTCATGACAAGCCATGATGATGCGTGTCGGTTGGCTAATAGTATTCAGTCTGTTGCCAATGAGCTTGGTCTGAAACAGATGTCCCTTGTGACTGATATGAGTGAGCCGCTGGCCCCATGTGCCGGAAACGCCCTGGAAGTTGCAGAAGCTGTTCGCTTTCTTACCGGAGAGTCCGTCGATCGTCGTATTATGGCCATCGTAAAACCGCTTTGTGCGCAACTGTTGTGTCTGGGAGAACTCGCGAACAGCATCTCTGAAGCCGAGAGTCAGGTTGACAGAGTGCTCGCCAATGGAGAAGCGGCGGAGCGATTTGCCCGCATGGTCCATTCTCTGGGCGGCCCGTCTGACTTCATGGAAAAACCACTTTCTTATCTTTCGTCATCTCCAAGGATGGAACAGGTGTCGGCTCCAAGGAGCGGGTATGTTGCCAGTTGGGATACGCGGGCGCTTGGAATGGCTGTAGTTGCACTGGGGGGAGGCAGAATGCGCCCTGAGCAATCCATTGATCCTGCTGTGGGGTTGTCTGATATTGTTCGTATAGGAACATATGTGCATGCAGGGGATCCACTTGCTGTTGTTCATGGACCTGACCAGAACATGGGAGAATTTTCAACGATAGTTCAGGAGGCTGTTTGCATAGAGGTGGAACCTCCTGCTCCACGTGAAGATATTTATAGCTGTTAACCAATAATCCGAAGATTCAAGGAGTCGACATGGCTGAATTGACGCGAAAAGACAGGGCAATGGGAGCTGTTGTTGGTATGTATATCGGTGACGCCCTTGGACTGGGGCCACATTGGTATTACGACCTGGACAAACTGCGTCAGGACTATGGCGATTGGATTACGGATTACATGGCCCCCAAGCAGGGGAGATACCACGATGGCTGCAAGCCGGGAGATGTTTCGCAGACCGGACAGGTGTCCATGCTTCTTCTCGATTCCATTGCGGATAAAGGAGCGTATGACGAGGACGATTTCACCGATCGTCTGGATGAATTTCTGGATACGTTGGATGGCACTCCAAGTGGCGGACGGTATACGGATATTGCCATGCGTGAAGTGTGGAAGGCGCGCAAAGAAAATGTTCCGTGGGGACAGGCCGCAGGCATGGCCGATAGTGGTGAGGCCGCAATACGTGGCGTCATGCTGGCTGCCCGGTACGCAGATGATCCCAGAGAGCTTGCTGCCAAGGCCAAGAGTAATATTCATCTGACCCACGCCGAACCGTTCGTAGCCGCCCAATCGTTGGCGTTCGTACTGTCTGTTTGCCGACTCATCCGAGGCAAGACATTGGAAAAATCCGGCAAAAGCCTGATGGGGTGGGCGCAGAAGGAGGTCGATCGCGCATTGATCGATGTTTTTTTGCAACCGGGCTTTGTCCACGATGCTGCAACCAGCCCGGCTATTACAATTGACCCTCCATACGCGATTGCGCAGATTTACGGTCTTGCCTGCCAAATGGGTTTCATGGCTCCGGCTGCGTATTGGATGGCCAGCAAATATCCGGATGATTTTGAAACTGCCGTGTTGACGACTATTAATGGTGGTGGAAACAACATGGCTCGGGCGTGCATGACGGGAGCATTATGCGGGGCAATGGTCGGCATTCAGGGAATTCCGGACCGCTTTATTGAAGGATTGGTTGATAAGGATGCAATACTGACCAATGCTGAAGCGATAGCATCCGAGTTGAGCTAGAAAGTTATTGATCCAATTGTGGTCCCAGTAAAGACTGCAGTTGAGCGAAGAGTGACTGTCGCTTGAGCATCTGAATGCCTGGTACCGCTTCGCCCGATGGAGCAGCACTTTGCTTGTGCTTCGCTTCATCGGGGTCGATGCCAAACTGTTGCACGAGCGATTCTTCATTTTCTGCCTTTTCCTCTTTTTTGCCGGGCATTTTTTCGGTTACGGAGGAAAGGCGGGTCTCCATCTTTACGCCGGTCAATTCTTCCAATTCTTTCTCTATTTCCTTGATTCGCTCCCGCTGTTCTTCTGAGGGGCGTCCGTCAGCAAGGGAGAGCAACTGAGAAAGCATGTTTTGTAAAAACAGAACACGCTGCTCCTCTTCAGGAGTCAGTTCTTTCTGGAAGGAAATAGTTGAAGCTTGGGCTTCTTGCTTTTCATGGCTTTTTTCTATCTCGTGATCAAAAGAGGATTGCTTCTGGCGCTTATTTTGAACGCCGGTGAAGTCTTGGAACGGATTGTGCGAATTAACTGATGAAATCATGCAATGACTCCTTGGAATAAATTTCCTTCCTGCATTCATTGCAAAAAGTAGACCTTGGAATCTTTTGCCTTTCTGTCTTTTGAACGAACTGTCCAGCGCATGACTTTCAGTTAAGAGGGAGGGCTTTTAGCGCAAAAAAAGGCGCCCTTCATGTGAAGGGCGCCTTTGGGTTAATTCAGCTTGGATGTAATGTTGTGCTCTATCCAGCGATTGTCCCACCACTCAATGGGTTGGACAGGAATGCCAGCAACAGTAACTCCGTAGTGGAGGTGATCGCCTCCAGCCAGGCCGGTTGTGCCAGTATGTCCAACGATATCTCCCTTGTTGACGGCATCGCCGGTGTTGACGGTGATGCTGCTAAGGTGAGCGTAGAGGGATTGAAGGCCCAGGCCATGATCAATAACCACTACGTTGCCGTAGATGCCCAGGAAGTCCGCAAAAACGATGGTACCGTTATTGCCTGCCGGGACAGGGGCGTGTTTGATGCTTGCCAGATCCAGGCCGAGATGGGTTTGGAAGTCTACCTTCTTTCCCTTGTACATGTAGTCTCGAGAATCCGCATAGCGTGCTCTGTTTGCTGCGTTAGGAAGACGCTGGAAAGGGCCGCTCCACAGCATAGTGGGTGCAGTATTGCGGCTCAGCTCGACAAGCTTTGCACGGTTTTGCTTGCGAAGGGTATTGTTGATGTAAATGTACTTATCAATGGGCGATCCTTCCTGGGGAATGAGGCTATGGAATTCCGGCAATGTCTTATCAATGAAGGAGTCGGACAGCCGAATTTTATCGCGCCTGAAGTTGCGTGGGTTCGTGTGGTGATTGAAGGCCCGCTGTGCGGAGTTGCCTGCTTTATCGTTTGCGACGATGACCGGCTTGAACTCTGCTGGCGGGGTGTCCCAAGGCATGGCGAACATGCAATAGTAGAGGTTGTTACCATTCGTGGATGATTGCAGGTACGCAGGGAAGAAGCGTTCTCCAAGCTGGATGCCGGTGGTTTCTGCCACTTCGGAAAGCGAGTACACCATCAGCGCCGAACCACCCTGATTGAGGTTATTGGTGTGTGACTGCACATAAATCCGGGGTGGAGTGGCGTCGTATTCATACATCATGGTGGCGCTGGAAAGACCGGCTTCCCCGAAGGGGTACAGGGAGGCATCCTGGGCCGAGACATGTAAGGTGAATTCCCCTTCGCTCACTTCACCTTTTGCCAACACCACGACTTCATCCACTTCAGACACACCACCGGGGTAGTCCTTTTGGATAAGAGGGATGGTCTTGTCTCCCTGACTCGCGACAATAGTTACCGACTTGAGGCCACTTCCCGTGTCTTTGACGGCAATATGGATTTCAGTCCCCTTGCCGACGTTGGCGGTGTCTGGGCTGATGGTGATGACTGGAGGGTTTGTATCTTTAAGTAACAGAAAGCCTCCAGCCCCTAGAGCCAGTAGAATGATGATAGCGCTTAGCACTGCCGGGAATGATGATTTTTTTTCCTTATTCATGAAGCTACTCTTTGTGTTTATTCATTATGAATGGATTGTCTAGACTATTTCTATACCCTTCCAGCACAGGAAACAAGGGAGTTTTACATGTTAGCTGAAAAGGTAAGAAGTAATGTGAAAAATACAAAAAAGCCGCACCTTTTGCAGGAACGGCTCGTGAATTTTTTATGATAATCTGCCTTATTCGTTCAATGCATCCATCAGCTTGATGGTCAGTCGCAGGAAATCGGCTTCTGTCAGAATGCCGATGAGCTGGCTGTCTTCAACAACAGGCAGGCAGCCGTATTTGTGATTGAGTAGAATCTGTGCTGCATCCTTGAGCGGTGCATCGCTGGCTATGGTGGCAATATCTGTCCGCATTATTTCCCGTATGGGGATGCCGGAGTCGATTTCCTTTTGTGTTTCAGGGTCGAGGTCCGCCAGTTGAGAAATGGTTGCCGAAAGAATGTCACGATGGGTGATTAAGCCGGTAAACACGTTGTCTACGGTCACGATCGGGATGTGTCGTATCCGTTGCAGATTCATGAGTGATCGCGCACTGTGCAAAGAGTCTGTCTCCTTGAGCGAGAAGACCGGGGAACTCATGAGGTCTTTTACTATCATAACTATATCCCTCCGATTAATATATCGTTTCATGGACCATTGAATGTGTCAAGAGGGGGAGGGAGAGTCGCTTGATATCTCTGCGAGAGTTGACTTTACAGGCATAATCTGGTCAGCATCCCCGAGGAAAAAATCCATTGGTCAGTCGTCATTTTTTCAAGGAGTATTCATGGTTGATCCGGTTCGGTCGAGAGAGCGCATGGTGCGTGAGCAGATAGAGAAGCGTGGCATCTCCGACCCTGCTGTACTCCAGGCTATGAGGACGCTGCCTCGCCATCGCTTTGTTGAAGAAGCGTTGGCTTACAAGGCATATTCGGACTCTCCGTTGCCTATTGGCGAGGGCCAGACCATTTCACAGCCGTATATTGTGGCTCTCATGTCGGAGCGACTGCAGGTCGAGCCGGGGATGAAAACCCTGGAGATTGGCGCAGGCTCCGGATACCAGGCTGCGGTTCTCGATCATATGGGTGCCGATGTATATACTGTCGAGCGCATCAAGAAGTTGTTCTTTGCAGCCCGAAAGCGTTTTATGGATATGCGTATGTTTTCGGTCAAGATCAAGCTGGATGACGGAACCATGGGGTGGCCGGATGAAGCGCCGTTTGATCGTATCATCGTGACAGCTGGAGGCCCGGAAGTTCCTGAGCCTCTTGTTGCCCAATTGGCGGAAAACGGACGAATGCTCATCCCTGTAGGGAACTCCAAGCAGTCTCAAGAGTTAATCCAAATTGAGAAGATCGATGGGAAAATAATCCGAACCAATCTGGGAAGCGTCGCTTTTGTTGATTTGGTCGGAAAACATGGCTGGTAACGAAATGAATGAAAAATCGATGACTCTCAAAGAAGCGTTCATGGCCAGCCCCGGCCCTTGCGGTTGCAAAAGTACGTTTTTCCTTTTTCTGAAAGGTTTTTGCATGGGAGGAGCGGATATCATTCCTGGCGTATCCGGTGGTACTATCGCATTCATTACCGGAATATATACGCAACTTGTGGATGCCATCAGGTCTTTTGATATCAATTTTGCTCGTCGATTGTTCCAGTTGGATATTGCGGGTGCACTGGCCGGAGTTCATTTGCGATTCCTGGTCTGTCTGCTTTGTGGCATATTGCTAGCTGTTATGAGCATGGCCAGAGTCATGCACTACATGCTGGCCCAACACCCAATAGCAATCTGGTCCATGTTTTTCGGGCTGATCGCCGCATCGATCTTCGTCATAGGTCGAGGCATCAAACCCATGAGTGTATGCAATATTGGTTTTGTCGGCTTGGGGGCTCTTTGCAGTTTTTTGTTTGTCGGCATGATTCCGGTAAGCACTCCAGAAACCCTTCCATTTATCTTCTTCTGTGGTGCAATTGCCATCTGTGCGATGATTCTGCCGGGAGTAAGCGGGGCGTTTCTCCTTTTGATGCTGGGGAAGTACGAGTATGTGACCGGAGCATTGAAGAACCCCTTTATTGGTGAGAATCTCGTTATATTGAGTGTTTTTGCACTAGGGGCGGTTTCGGGGATAATTGTGTTTTCCCGGTTGCTGCATTATCTTTTACATCGATGGCATGTACCGACTGTCGCTGTCTTGACCGGGGTCATGATCGGAGCGCTCAGGAAGGTCTGGCCGTGGAAGGAAGTGCTCGAATCAACAGTCATTCGTGGCAAGATACATATACTCAGAGAGCAGAACGTCATGCCTGGATTGGATGAAGGCGTTTGGGTTGCTTTGGGGTTGGCACTGCTGGGAGCGGCCGTGGTTTTGTTGTTGGATCACTTCACCAGAAGAAAGGTGATTGTCTAATCGACGATCACCACAAGAATAAGTGAGAAGAGCATGAGTGGGTGCAGTTCTGGCTCCTGCGGGGGCGCAAAGGGTGGCGGAAAAAGCGCCAAAATGATGATTCAGGATGAAATGATCAAATCCACTTTGGAGAAGATCAAATACAAGCTGTTCATCATGAGCGGAAAAGGCGGTGTGGGGAAAAGCTCCGTTACCGTCAATGTTGCCGCAGCCCTTGCAGACAAGGGGTACAAGGTGGGCATTCTGGATGTCGATATCCATGGCCCCAGCGTGCCGACGCTGCTCGGGCTTTCCGGTATGCTTGATGCCGACCGTGGCTCTCTGGTTGTACCCAAAAAATACAACGATAATCTTCGAGTCATCTCGATGGAATCGTTACTCAAGGACCCAGATCAGGCAGTCCTTTGGCGTGGGCCCATGAAAACTTCGGCAATCCGGCAGTTCATTTCTGATACACAATGGGGCGAGTTGGATTTTCTCGTTGTGGATTCCCCTCCTGGCACTGGAGATGAGTCCATGACTGTTTTAAAGACCATTCCTGAGGCTCTTGCTGTCGTTGTCACCACACCGCAGGAAGTGTCGTTGTCAGATGTGCGTAAATCCATTAATTTTCTTCAATACGCCAAGGCGAATATCCTTGGTGTGGTTGAAAACATGAGCGGCCTTATCTGTCCACATTGTCATGAATCCATCGACCTCTTCAAAAAGGGTGGTGGGCGAGAATTGGCTGAACAGTACGGCCTGGAGTTTTTAGGCGCCATCCCGCTCGATCCAGCGACTGTGGTTGCTGGCGACTTGGGAACGCCTGTGGTACTTATGGAAAATGATTCATTCGCAAAGCAGGGATTCACTGAACTTGCGGAAAAAATAGTGGAAGCTGCTGAGAAAAGCTTTGAAGCAGCCTCCAGTACACATGCTTAGGTAGGACTCATGAACAAAGAAATATTCAATTTACCCAACTGTTTGACGATGACACGCATTCTTGCAGCTCCTATCGTTGTGTTTTTGCTGTATCTGGAGATGTGGTTCGAGTTCCGACTAGGAGCTTATGGTGCGTTCGCCGTATATGCTCTTGCATGTATCACTGATTACTTTGATGGCAAGATAGCCCGGAGTCAAAATACCATCACCAACTTGGGCAAATTTCTTGACCCCCTGGCTGACAAATTGTTGATCGGTTCCGCCTTTATTATGCTCGTACGACTGGGGCCGGATTGGCGCGTACCTGCGTGGATTGTCATCATCATTATTTGCAGGGAGCTTGCAGTTACCGGAATGCGTGCAGTGGCAGCGGAGATGGGGGAAGTGGTTGCCGCCGACAAGCTTGGCAAAGCCAAGACCCTGGCGCAGAGCCTGGCTGGTGGTTTTCTGATTTTCCATTATCCGATCATGGGATTCGACCCGAGACCCGTGGGGCAGGTGCTTCTTTGGATTGCACTTTTACTGACGGTCATTTCAGGTGGTAACTACCTGTATGACTTTTATAAAAAGTGGATTAGCTCTGCCGGGTAGTTCAAACTGAAGATACGTTGTAATCCCGCCGTCGGTTCGCGATGCGCGGGATTTTTTTCTTGGTCAACTTATTCGGTGATTTGCTTGGTTTTCTTCCATTGGATAATAATGGTCTGGAAAAAGTTTAGACTGTAATAATTGGCTGTATGCCAAGCATAAGTAACTGGCTGGGTATATTGAGTAATTTCGATAGTGACAGAGGTTGGGTAACGTGGTAATGGTAGAGTGTAGTAAGCTAAGCAATTTAACGTATTGTGTGGTCAATATCGCACGAAATCGGGTGAAACCACGATAGTAGTATGACTGACTCCAATTCTGTGAGTTATCTCGTTCGAATAACCAACTGCCTCCAGACTATTCTGGAGCTGGAACCCCAGCTTGAGCGGTTGGAGCATGGCAACTCTCTTCTTGATGAGTTCGCCGTGCTCAAGTCGTTTTTGCAAAAAATTGATGAAGTCGATTTGAGTGAGGCTGATGTTCAGCGCATTGAATCGGCCACGGCTAATTTCCTGAAAGAACTGCAGGCGCCGTTGGCAAGAGCTGAATCGAGTAAGTCAAAAGGGCGCAGGTTGCAGTAGGCGTTATGCGAGGTCGAATTGTACTTATCGCTCTGTTGCTCATTATCAATCTGTTTTTGTTGGTACGATTGATATGGAGTGATCAGGGCGTTTTCGCATATTTGGAATTGAAAGGCCGGTACGAGGTACTGCAGGCCCGTCTGAATGCAGTGGATGAAGAGAGTCTGGATTTGAGCCAGGAAATCAGAAGGCTCAAATCGGACAAGGCCTATCAGGAGAAAGTGGTTCGCGAGCGGATGAATTTCGTTAGACAAGACGAGATATTGTACATATTTCCTGACAATGCCGTAGAAAGCGGAGAGCGTGCTGATGAGCGAAAAAATTGAGTGGTACCAAGAAGTTCTTTCTCTGGAGCCAGGCTCCAGGGTCTTTTTTCCGTTGGCGAAGCTGTTTGTGGAAAACGGTATGCCCGAAGAGGCTGTCCACACATTGCGTAAGGGGTTGGACCGTCACCCCGATTATCTTGAAGCGCGTATGTTGCTCGTCGAGTTACTGACGGAGCTTGACAGGGAAGACGAGTTGCACGATCAGCTTGAGCGCGTAATCACTCCTTTGCAGGATTATCCTGCCTTCTGGCGTGGCTGGGCGCGAAGCCTGCCTGCCGATCAACGCGATCTTGCTGTTTTTCTCATGCTGGTCACCTCCAATCTTACTGGTGATACAATCAAGTGGACGGATGTCGTCTTTGAAGGTATCAGCACTCTGGCAAAACGGCTGGTTGGTGCTCCTTTGCCCCCGCCATCTGACAGGGTGACCTCTGTCTGCAAGCCGACCGTCGATACTTTGGCCGACGATGACTTTGTCGATACGGAGTACGAAGTTCCCAAGCTGGGAGGCGGTGCGTTTCGGACAAAGACCATGGCCGACCTTTTGGCTTCTCAGGGAGATGTCGACGGTGCGCTGGAAATTTATCGGGAATTATTACATTCATCGATGTCCGATGAAAGACGTGGTGAATTGAGCAAGCGCATCAGTGAACTGGAAGGAAAAGCTGATACGGGCTTGACGATTGACCGTGGTGAGGATGCGTTCAGCGTCCATTCCAAGAATCGTCTTATTAGTACCTTGGAAACTCTGGCTTCCCGATTCGAGGCCAGGGTTCAGAATTAACAAAGAGTTTCCGAACATCGGTCAGATGCTCGGTTCTTGTATAAAGTTGAGTAACATGAAGAAATGTATCGCGTTGATGCTGACAACGCTATTTTTGGTTTCCGGTTGTAGTGCTTGGGATACAACGGCTGATTATGCTGTTAAATCCTGGAAAACAACCAAGGATTTTGTTGACCCGCCGCCGCAGATCGACACGGATAGCTACCAGTTTGAGAATCCGAATCAGGAAAAGCTGGCCAAGCTCTTTACCCCGGTCGATGGCCCTCTCACGACACTTGCCCGTTTCGTATACAATACGGACACCATGCCTGACCTGGATTGGCTTGATCTGTTGATGGCCCGGTTCCCATGGGTGAACAGGGTGGTTGTGACGGATGATGCTGGAACCATCGTGTTCATGCAGCCTGAGTTGCCGGTTAAAAAGATCAGCAAGCCGTTGAAATTTGAAGGAGTCTGGCGAGACATTCGCCTGATGACTGTTGTTGACTATTCTGACCTTGGACCGGAACTGTATATTGGCCGTCCCTATTTCAGAGATGTGGATTTCAGAGGTATCATCGGCGTAGGTTTTGACCCTCGGTCTTTGCTGTCATTGAGTCCTTCCCCTCAAGAATTAGTAATTATCCATCCTGGCGCTGGCGTATGGTCGCGTGGTGCCGATGTTGATAAAAAAGGGCTTTTAGAGGTAGATTGGGACGAATTGCTGGAAGATGAAGTGCATGGTCAGGTACAGGTTGGAGAAAAATACTATACGTGGATCGTGCGGTATATCGGATCTGATGCCTATGTCTACGCGACTGAAAGCGTTGATCCCAAAGCCGAGTCCGGTTGGCTCTTCTAGTCTGCCCTATTTTATTTTAGTCAAAGGAATCAAGGATGTCACAGCAGGTTACAGTTACGGAACACATCCTCTTGCACCAGAAGCTGGTGCCGGGAGCAACGGGTCAGTTTACCCGTTTGTTCAATGAGCTGGTACTCTCGGCCAAAATAATATCTCGTGCGGTCAATAAGGCCGGCCTTGTTGATGTACTCGGGTTTACCGGTGATGTTAACGTGCAGGGTGAGGAAGTAAAGAAGCTGGACGAGTATGCCAATCGCATCTTGATCCACAGGCTTGCGCGTTCAGGAGTGCTGTGCGCCATGGCTTCTGAAGAGAATGCCGATATTATAGAAGTTCCTGAGACTTTGCCCAGGGGTGAATACATCATAATATTTGACCCTCTGGATGGCTCGTCCAACATTGACGTCAATGTCAATATCGGGACTATTTTTTCCATTTACAAGCGCAAATCCAGCCCCGATGCTGCCTTGATGTCTGGCGATGTCCTCCAGAAAGGTAGAGACCAGGTCGCTGCCGGGTATATTCTTTATGGTTCGTCTACAATGCTGGTTTTCACCTCCGGCGAAGGGGTACACGGGTTCACTCTCGACCCCAGTGTTGGCGAGTTCATTCTTTCGCATCCGAATATCCGTATTCCCGAACAGGGCAAAATCTACTCCGTCAACGAGGGGTACGAGCGGTATTGGGACCGTGACACGAAAAAGGCTCTGGCATACTTTAAATCACCCAAGAATGCGCTGCGAAAACCCTACAGTGGCCGATACATCGGATCGCTGGTTGCTGATTTTCATCGCAACCTCTTGTACGGTGGCATTTTCATGTATCCTGCTGATTTGCGTGATCCTAAAAAGCCCACAGGCAAGCTGCGCCTCACCTGTGAATGCAATCCCATGGCATACATCGTCGAGCAAGCCGGTGGGATGGCCACGGATGGCTTGACGCCCATTCTGGATATTGAGCCTGATCATCTGCATCAGCGAGTACCGTTTTATTGCGGTTCAATGAATGACGTTCAAGTCGTGCAGGACATCTTCGAATCCGAGGCTCGGAGAAAGAAGAAAAAGTAATGCTTACTCTCGGAATCGAGACTTCTTGTGACGAAACTGCCGTAGCGCTGGTTCGTGACGGGCGGTTGGTGGGTGAAAAGCTTTCCACCCAAATAGATTTGCATGCTTTGTTCGGTGGCGTGGTTCCTGAAATTGCCTCCCGTGAACATCTGCGTATGTTGCCGCGGCTCTTTAATGAGCTGATGGATGAATACGACGTCACACCTCAGATGATCGACAACATAGCTGTTGCCAGGGGACCAGGGTTGTTGGGAAGCCTATTGGTCGGTGTCAGCTTTGCAAAAGGCCTTGCACTTTCAACCGGTGCTTCCCTGGTCGGAGTCAACCATTTGTGGGCGCACTTGCTGGCTGCCGGACTGGAAAGCGAGCTGGTCTTCCCTGCACTTGGCTTACTTGTGTCAGGCGGGCATACGCATACATACCGTATCGATTCCCCAACCGAATTCCAGCTCATTGGTCGGACGTTGGATGACGCAGCCGGTGAAGCCTTCGATAAGGTAGCGAAAGTCCTGAATTTTCCATATCCTGGTGGTCGACATGTGGATAAGTTGGCACAGGAAACCGAACCTGATACCTCGCTCTTCCCGCGGGCATTTATCGACAATCCGAGTCTTGATTTCAGTTTCAGTGGCCTGAAGACGGCCGTTGCAAACTACGTGAATGCCCATCCTGAGTTGATCTTCAAGGAAATGGCAGACGAGGCTGCGCTCGATGCGTTGTCTGGTGAGCGGCGTGCACACTTGTGCCGTGTTTGTGCCTCATTCAACTGGAGCGTGGCAGATACTCTTCGGATCAAAGTTGAACGCGCCTTGAAAAAAAACAAGGGAATGAAAAGTTTGATCGTTGCCGGTGGCGTTGCTGCAAACTCCATGGTGCGCAGTACTATGCAGCGGGTGGCCGACGCCAAAAGGTTGCAGTTGACTTTGCCAAATCTCAACTTATGTACGGATAACGGGGCGATGATAGCATATGCCGGTTCACTTTTAGCCGGAGAAGGGTTGTATCATTCCCTTGATTTGGAAGCTGTACCCCGCGGACGTGTGGTCCCATTGGACTGGAAGGTTGGCAAAAGAGACTGAGACAGGTAGTATATCTCGACTATCCTTGACAGCAGGGTGCGGACAAACCTATTTTATAACAATTAGTGAGCATGTACCGACTTGTATGGGTCGGTTTTATTTAAGCGAATATGACGGCTGGGAGCCGAAAAAAGGAGAATCAAATGGCAAATCAGATTACGGACGGCAATTTTGAACAGGAAGTCATCCAGAGTGAAGTACCTGTCCTTATTGATTTCTGGGCTCCCTGGTGCGGCCCTTGTCGCGCAATGGGACCTGTCATTGATGAGCTGTCCGAAGAGTACGCCGGTCAAGTTAAGATCGTGAAGATGAACGTGGATGAAAACTCCGCAACTCCTGGCAAGTACGGCATTCGTGCGATTCCGACACTCATTCTGTTCAAGGATGGAGAAGTCGTTGACCAGTCCACCGGCGCTGTCTCCAAGAGCAGCATCAAGGAAATGATCACCAAGAAGGCTTTGTAAATAATGAAATCGTATGACGCTGTAGTCATTGGGGGCGGCCCGGCAGGAATGACGGCTGCCCTTTATCTTTTACGGGCTGGTGTGAAAACCGCCATGATCGAAAAGCTTGCTCCTGGCGGCCAGGTTCTCATGACGTCTGAGATTGAGAACTATCCGGGTTTTCCCGGTGGGTTGCAGGGCTGGGAACTCGCTGACAAGTTTGCGGCTCATTTGGACGAACATCCGCTTGAGCGGATCACCGACGAGGTGTCGTCCATTGAGCTTGGGACTTCCATCCACACGATTCATGTCGGTGGTGAAAAGGTTCAGGCGCGAGTGATTATCCTGGCAACAGGTTCACGGTATCGCAAGCTGGGAATTCCGGGAGAAGAACGTCTGCTTGGCAAGGGAGTGTCTTATTGCGCTCTCTGCGATGGCAACTTCTTCCGTGACCGTGACGTGGCAGTGATTGGCGGTGGTAACTCTGCGCTTGAAGAAGCGTTGTATCTCGCTCGTCTTGTCAACAAGGTTTACCTGATCCATCGTCGTGATGAGTTCCGGGGCTTGATTTGTTATCAGGACAAATGCTTCAACAACGAAAAAATCGAAGTTATTCGTAACACCGTTGTTGATGAAATTGTTGGTGTTAATGGAGTTGAATCCGTTTCACTTCGGGATGTTTCCACTGACGCCACTTCAGAGCTCAAGGTGGATGGTGCATTCATTTTTGTTGGTTTCGAGCCTATTCTGGATTTCGTTCCTGAAGTGGTCGAAAAGGATGCCAATGGTATCATTACCGATGTGGAAATGCGCACCAATGTTGCCGGCATTTTTGCGGCTGGAGACATCCGGTCCAAAATGTGTCGTCAGGTAGCCAGTGCGGTGGGCGATGGTGCCACTGCTGCAAACGCTGCTTTCACTTACCTTGAACAACTCGGAATTTAGGAGTCGACATGCGTTCCACGTTGGCTCTGGTCTCTGTCCTTGCCCTTTGGCTCCTGTCGGGCTGTGCCTTGATTGACAGCTACTTCTTGCCGCCGCCGGAAGACACGGCGCAGGAATTGTTTGAAGCTGGAATGGATGCCATGGGCGAGAAGGAGTACGGAGATGCGCAGGAGTACTTCACCAAGATCAAGGATCGGTTCCCTTTTAGCCCATTCGCTCTCAAGGCAGAGCTGGCTTTGGGGGATGCGTATTTTCTTGACGAAGACTACCTGCTGGCACTCGATGCCTATAAAGAGTTTGAGGCACTGCATCCGACGAACGAGGATATCCCGTATATTCTTTATCAGATTGGTAACTCCAACTACATGCTTTTTGAGTCAATTGATCGTCGACAGGAGAACATCAAGGAAGGGCTTGAGTATTTCTACCGGTTGCAGGAGACCTATCCTGGTACAAAGTACGCTGATGCAGCTTCTGACCTGATAGTTAAAAGTCGACGAATTCTTGCAGAGCATGAAGTGTATGTAGCTGACTTCTTTTGGCGAACCGAGCAATACGGGCCGGCATGGCACCGGTATCAGTATGTTGTTGAGAACTTCTCCGATGTACCTGATCTGCGTGATTATGCGAGACAGCGAGCTGAATACTCCTATTTCGAGTATCAGAAAACGCTGTCGGAAGAAGAGAGGCTACGTATCCAGAACAGTTGGAAGCTGTGGCTTAAAAAATGGTTATAATTTAAAAAACGGGCGGTCTTCGGGCCGCCTTTTTGTCATCATGAAAAGAGTAACACATGTTTTCCCGGATTGGATTGCTGACCTTGTCCCCGCTGATGAGGTCTTTGCCCGTGCCTATGATCAAATTCCCGATCACAATAGGGCCTGGATGAAAACAGCCATTGCTCGACTCTATGACTGGTATGGTCCGAGAAAGGTGGAGAGTGGAGAGTTCCGTCAGCAATGGCGGGCGGATTTCACCACACGTACACGTTTTCAGACCGTTGATTTTGCAGTGGTACTCTTTGATGGCAGCCTTCTTTCTTCTTCTCGATTGCTGGCGGCGCTTGTTCCTGCTCTTGCCGGCGGTGTTAAGCACGTACTCGCCGCCCGTGTGGCCAGTGACACGCCGTGGCCGAACTCCATTTTGACCGGGTTGGAGTTGGGCGGGCAGGAATTGGTAGCCAATGTGACAGACGTACAGGCTCGTCGCCTGTTTAATGAGTTAAGAGAAACCGGATTGACTGGAGCTGTAACGGTTCTGGGCCCTCGTGCTGCTGTTATTAAAACGACCGAGTTACAAGCTGCATCACGTATTTCCTTCTGGCGCCCCCGGTTCAGTCGAGCTGCCTCTGTCTGGATGGAGGGAGCAGACACCTTTGATCTCGAAGCATTAGCTTTCACTCACCCTGATATCGTTTTCAGCGTATTTGGCGTCGAAGTAGAGATGCCCGCAGATAATTTTTCCTATGAAGGCGATAGCTTCAGCGAATGTGTTGATGCTATTGTTGATGTGGCGTACCTTCCAGAGGAGCGTGCGAACAGCGCTCAGAGCAAGGCTCGGCTGGTTCTTGGGCCGGGACAGGAAGGTTGCTGGATTTGGCCTGATCTTCACCCTGAGCATTTTCAATTTCATTCTACTGTCTGGACCATCGGAGGTTGACGTGACCAAAACGAATGCCCCTTCTGCGAAGGCGCTTAGTAACCTTCGCAATATCGGTATTATTGCCCACATTGACGCTGGAAAGACCACACTGACTGAAAGAATTCTTTATTATTCAGGGAAAATCCATCGGCTCGGCGAGGTGCATGAAGGCACTGCCACTATGGATTACATGCCCGAAGAGCAGGATCGCGGCATTACTATCATGTCGGCTGTGACATCCTGTGAATGGTCGCCCTGTATGATCAACATTATTGATACCCCCGGGCATGTTGATTTCACCATCGAAGTGGAGCGCTCCTTGCGCGTGCTGGATGGAGCCGTGGGTGTTTTTTGTGGTGTGAGCGGAGTTGAGCCGCAGTCCGAAACCGTTTGGCGTCAGTCTGAATCATACCATGTTCCAAAGCTTGCCTTTGTCAACAAAATGGATCGGCTGGGAGCGGATTTTGAGAATGTTGTCGAATCAATTCGAGGCAAGCTCAAGGCCAATGCCATCCCTATTCAATATCCAGATGGACAGGGCGACGAGTTCAAAGGGGTTTTTGACCTTGTCGAGATGAAGCGCCTTGCTTTTGATCAAGATTCAGACGGTGAGCAGTTTGACGTTGTCGATCTGACAGAAGAGCAGAAAGACATGTTGGAGCCCTGGCGGGAAAAGCTTATTGAAACGGCCTCGGACAATGATGAGGAAATTCTTGAGCTGTATCTCTCGGGCGAAGAGATTCCAGCTGACAAAATCCGTGCAGCTTTGCGCGAAGCCACGCTTGCACAGAAAATCGTTCCGGTACTTGTTGGGTCGGCGTTGAAGAATATCGGTGTTCAGCCAGTGCTCGATGCTGTTTGTCATTACCTGCCAAGCCCTCTGGAAGTCCCACAGACCAAAGGGATTAATCCCAAGACCGGTGATACGGTTTCTTTTGGAGTCTCGCACAAAGAGCCTCTGTCCGCTTTGGTCTTCAAGGTCGCAATGGATTCCGGACGCAAGATGGCGATGATGCGTATTTATTCCGGAAAGCTCGAGGCAGGGCAAGCGGTGTACAATATCACACAGGATAAGAAAGAGCGGGCTGCCCGACTTTTTCGACTGCATGCCGGACGCAGGGAGAAAATTGATACTGCCTATGCTGGGGACATGATTGGAGCGGCGGGTATGAAATTCGCCAGGACAGGGGATACCCTTTGCCTGGAAGATGCGCCTATTTTGCTGGAGCAAATCGCTGATTATAAGCCGGTAATCTCTTTGGCAATTGAGCCTCGCAACTCTGACGAGTCCGACAAGTTGGATGAGGTCCTCGAAAAGTACCTCATGGAAGATCCTACCCTGGAACTCAAGCACGATGAGAACACGGATCAGATTATTCTTTCCGGCATGGGCGAACTCCATTTGGACGTCATCCTCAAGCGTTTGAAAAGAGAGTACAAGCTGGAGCCACGGTCTGGTAATCCGCAGGTCGTTTATCAGGAAACCATCCGCTCCAAAGGCAAGGCTGAGGGAGAATTTGATCGTGAGTTGGGTGAAGAGGTCCATTACGGTAATGTGCAGTTGACCGTAGAACCCAAAGAACGAGATTCTGGCAGGAAAGTTTCTTTTGAAGTGGATTTGGAGGAGTGGCCTGCCCAGTGGTTGGAAGCGATTGAAGAAGGCATCAGTGATGGGCTTCAGAGCGGTGTCGTGCGCGGTTATCCTGTGCAGGATGTGCACGTTCGCGTTACCGGTTTGAAAAGGCGGGCTAATGATTCCACCGCTGTAGGATATCGCATGGCCTCGGCTATTGCGCTGAAGGAAGCGTTGAATGATGGTGATCCGAAACTCATGGAACCCATCATGTGGGTCGAAGTTTCGGTGCCGGAAGAATTCGTCGGTGATGTTGTCGGTTTACTGGGGAGCAAAGGGGCAAAGATTGAAAACATGATTGACCGTTCTGGTCAGAAAATTGTACAGGGATTTGCCCCGCTAGCCAGTCTTTTCGGCTTTACCACCGATCTACGATCCGCGACCCAGGGGCGTGCTGCATTCATTATGAAATTTAATAGGTTTGATGTTTTGGAGTAGTCGTTGAACGAACTTCGTCGAAGCCCATCGTCGTCTCGCAGGGCCGAAATAGAACAGATCAATAGGTGGAAAGGTTTCAAACGGTGGACCAAGTATTGGTACCTCCGTTTGATGCGTCAAAAATCAAGTCCCAAGAACCTGGCTGCGGCTATGGCCTTGGGGATGTTCATTGGCGCAATGCCGATTATGCCTTTTCAGTCTGTTGTAGTGATTGCCTTGGCCTTTGTTATGCGAGTCAACAAGCTCGCAGCATGGCTTGCAACCTGTTATTCCAATGCGGCAACCATGGTGCCGTTTTACTTCTTCCTTTACGAAATAGGTGAGTTGGTCACCCAGCTGGAAGTGGCTTTTGATCCACAACACCTGGAGATGGAGCAACTTATCCATGCAGGCTGGGACGTGTTTATCGTTATGTTCGCCGGTGGGCTGACGTTTGGTATTCCTGCAACAATTATTACCTATTTCGTGTCCTTGTTTGCTATCCGCAGGTATCGTGAGCGACGGGCTATTCGCCTGCTTCGCAAAAGGTCCGGTACGTGATTTGTTCGGATAGTCTCTTTCCGTTGCTTATTATCTCATTTGATCAGGCGTAATTGCTTTTCTTTCTAATACGGCGTACCCATATTAGGGTAATCAATGTATTTTTATGACAATTGCCAATATTTACTGTTGGGGTAATGGAGAAAAGCATGCTGACTCGTTCGCGATCGCTCGTCATGGGCCTTGGGATAGTTTTATCCTTGATTTTTGCCGGTAGTATGTATGTGGGAAGTTGGACCGCCTTCAGCGTTGGATTGGCCTCGGCAATACTTTGCACGATCGGTTTTACCGCTTTGGCTTCTCGAAATGAGGCGCAAATGAGTTTGGCTCTTGAGCAGCTCATAGAAAACGGTGAGTTGAAAGATTCCAATGTTGCTAAAGAAGTGCTTGGAGAGTCCTTTTCGGACCTAGGTAATCTTCTGAGTGAAACCCGTTTCATGAGCCAGTTCCATAAAAATGCATTGCGTGAGTTAGGCTACCCGGCTCTTGTATGCGACAAAGACGGTCTGATCGTTTTTGTCAGCGTTCCGTTGTGTACTCTGCTCAATAAGAGCGAGCAGGATGTTATCGGTCAAAAGGTCGATAAAGCCATCTACAACAAGGAAAGCGGTGCTCTCTCTGAAGTCGTACTGCAAACAGGCAAAGGCGTAGAGAAGATAGCAACGCTCGATTTGTGGGATGGGCGCAATATTACTGTTCACCTCTACATGAATCCAATTCATGATGATAATGGGGCTGTCATTGGTGTAACAAGCTCTTTTGTTGACATAACCGAAAGCGTGGCGAGCAAGCAGCAGGTTGAAGCTCAGAGCGCCAGTATGAAGCGTGCAGGAGAGCAGTTGAGCGGCCTTGCCGAGCATGTTGCATCGGCGACAGAACTGTTGTCTGCCTCTGCTGACGATCAAGCTCATGGTGCGCAGAAGCAGCGATCACAAACGACTTCTGTTGCAGCGGCCATGGAGCAGATGACAGGGACTGTGCTGGCCGTGGCACAGAATGCATCGGCAACAAGTGAAGCTGCTGCTCAGGCAAAGGATTCTGCTACAGAAGGGGCGGCCATGGTTTCCAGGGCCGTTGATGCCATTATCGAAGTTTCTGAATCAGCTGAACAGTTGGGCGAAGATATTGGTGAGCTGAATGGTCAGGCAGGGGAGATTGGCCGTATAATCGGTGTCATCAATGATATAGCCGACCAGACGAATTTACTTGCATTGAATGCAGCCATCGAAGCAGCCCGGGCAGGCGAAGCCGGACGAGGGTTTGCCGTTGTTGCTGATGAAGTCCGAAAGTTGGCAGAGAAAACTGTCGCGGCAACCAAAGAGGTTGAAGAGGCGATTCGCGCAATTCAGCGAGGTTCAAGCCACGCGATGGAATCGATGCAGCAGACGGAAAAGCAGGTGAGCCAGAGTACTGAGCTTTCCAATCAGGCAGGTGAAGTCATTCATCAGATCATGGCGAATATCACGGACATGGTTGATCGGGTGACGCAGATCGCCACGGCCGCAGAGCAGCAGTCGTCTGCAGCTGAGGAAATCAACAGGAGCATTGATGAGATAGCGGAGATAGCCAGTGAAGCTGATGAAGCCGCTGGTCAGGCCGCAGATGCTACTCGCGAATTGGCCGGCCTTGCACAGGAGCTGTTAGGGGTTTCCAAAGGCTTTCTCGAGAATGGAGAAACCCGATTGCGGGAGTCGGATGCCCAGATGAAGGGAATCTTGCTCAAGCTGACACAAGGTTTTGTCCTTAAGGCATACGGCCAGAGTGTCTATGATTCCATGCAGGATGAACTGGGTGGGCCGACCTTCCTGCCCGCTGAAAGTTACCCGGATCAGGTCCTTATGCAAATGGCCGAAGTGGTGTCCTCGTTGAAAGGTATTAGTAAACGAACCTTCTTTCTCGATTTGGGCAAATACACATTGGGTAAGTTTCATGAGATGTATCCCCGTCAGTTCAAGAATGAATCCCTTAAAGAGTTTTACATGCGCATGAACGACATTCACGCTCAACTCACCAAGGATCAGCCGGGAATAAAGCCTCCGCGTTTCACTTTTGAGGACAAAGGGGATGAGTTGTTCATGAATTATCATTCCAATCGCGGGTTATTCGACTATTTCGAAGGTATACTGCTTGGGGCTGCCGATTTCAAAAAAGAACGGGTTACCATTCGAGTCAAGCCCTTCGATGCTTCATCGGCGCGAGCGGAGATTACATTTCATGGGAAAGCGTAATCCTTTACGTTAACAAGCAAATTATAATGGGCCATGTGTATCGTTTTCTGCGATACTCGTAGATATTCAGATTCGAACTAGCTTCCAAGACATGTGGAATACAGTGACGTTGTGAGGAGCGCTTAGATGTCCGACGATCTTAATAAGCAGATATTCAAGGAAGAAGCCTACGATTTATTGGGCGAACTGGAGGGAGCGCTTCTCGAACTGGAGGAAGCACCCGATGATATGGATGTGGTGAACCAGATTTTCAGGGCGCTGCATACCATCAAGGGATCTGGCTCCATGTTTGGTTTTGAGGATATTGCTGAGTTTACACACGAGGTCGAGAGCGTTTTCGACATGGTGAGGAACGGCGATCTGGAAGTTTCCCAGAAGCTGTGCAGCTTGTCGCTCAAATCCAGAGATTACATCAAAATGATGCTGGATAGCTCTGACGATGACGAGGTTATCGCGCCTGAATTGATGGAGGAAATCCTTTCCGGGCTCAAAGAATTGTCCCTCGGCGAAGAGAGTGAAACTGAAGAGGAACCTGTTGCCGAGGTTGAAGAGGAATCCGTTACTGAAGCACAGGAACAATCTGTCAGTACGTTTTATATCAAGTTGATAGCCAAACAGGGAGTAGAGGTTGATGAACCAATGCTCGAAAACCTGTTTGATGAGTTGGTGAAGCTTGGCGATTTCAAAGTCGTTACGCGTCCCGGCGATACTCCGGCTGCTGCTGATGCGCCAAAAAGCTGGGAATTGAGCTTGGTGACTGATGTTCCCAAGGATAATGTCGCGGACATATTTTTCTTTATCGATGTTGACCTTGAAGTTCAGATTTCTGAGGAGGGTGAAGGTCCCGAAACAGAGGCTGCGGGAGAGCCTGTGGTTCAAGAGGAGGACACCGCTGCTCCGGTTGAACCTGTTGTCTCTGAGCCAGAAGTTGAACCGAAGGTGGAAGATGTGGAGCCCGTGGCAGAAAAGGAAATGCCAACCGAGGACTCCGACGAAGCCTCGACTCTTCGCCTTGGTGAAATGCTTGTAAAGAGCGGTGATATCTCGGAAGAAGATGTCGAAAAGGCGTTGAAAAAGCAAAAGCCGATTGGACAGATTCTGACCGAAGAAGGCAAAGTCACTCCAGAAAAAATTGAGCAAGTTGTAAAAAAACAAACTCAAGTCAAAGATCGCGAGATCACTCAGAAACGGCAGGAAGCCATGTCGAGTATTCGCGTAGCGGCTGACAAGCTCGACTTTCTTGTCGATCTCGTTGGTGAGCTAGTTATCGTGCAGGCACAGATTTCGCAGGTTGTCAGTGAACGCAGTGATCCGCAAATGACTGCGCTTGCTGAAGAGTTGGAGCGGTTGAGTGATGAGTTGCGAGACTCGACACTGGGCATTCGCATGCTTCCAATCGGCACTTCCTTTTCCAAGTTCAAGCGACTGGTTCGTGACCTTTCAGGTGAATTGGGCAAGGAAATTGGCCTGCGCACAAGTGGTGAAGATACGGAGTTGGATAAGACCGTTATCGAACGGCTTGGTGATCCACTGGTGCATCTGTTACGCAACAGTCTTGATCACGGCATTGAGCCACCGTCAGAACGAGAAGCGGCAGGTAAGCCCGCCCAGGGCATGATTCTGCTATCTGCTGAGCATTCCGGTGGTGAGGTTCTCATCCGTATTACGGATGATGGACGAGGTATGAGTTCCGAGTCTATCCGCGAAAAGGCGATAGAGCGTGGTCTTATTGCCAGTGATGCGGACATGACAGACAAGGAATTGCTCAAGCTTATCTTTGAGCCCGGATTTTCCACCGCCAAAGAGATCACAAACGTTTCAGGTCGCGGCGTTGGTATGGATGTCGTCAAGCGAGCAATTGATTCGCTTCGAGGAACCATTGATATCGACAGCAAACCGGGCAAGGGAACTACCATAACCATTCGGCTGCCATTGACACTGGCTATCATTGACGGGCTGCAGGTTCGCGTTGAAGATGAATATTATGTGATTCCTCTTTCTCTTGTTGAAGAGTGCGTGGAGCTGGCTCGAAGTGATGTGGATGAACAGTCCGGCCAGCGCATACTGCATTTGCGCGGTGAAATCGTTCCCTACATCCATATACGCGACTGGTTTGAGATTGAAGGGGAGAACCCCCCCATTGAGCAGATTGTCATAACCGGCGTCGAGGGAAGCAGAGTCGGAATCGTGGTGGATACTGTCATTGGTGAGCACCAGACAGTAATCAAGAGCCTCAGTCGTGTGTATAAGGATGTTGAAGGGATTTCCGGGGCAACGATCAAGGGAGATGGATCAATAGCTTTGATACTCGATATACCCAGTCTAGTTCGTCGTGTTGTAGCAGAATCGAATTAGCCACAGAATCAGCGAGGACAGTTATGCGGAAAGTACGTGTGCTTATTGTTGATGACTCAGCAGTTGTCAGACAAACCCTTGAAGATATTCTCAGTGCTGATCCCGGAATTGAAGTTATGGGGACAGCGAGTGACCCCTATGTCGCAGCCAAGAGACTGAAAAGCGAAGTTCCAGATGTAATTACCCTGGATATTGAAATGCCGCGAATGGATGGCCTGACCTTTTTGGAAAAGCTTATGAAGCAGCATCCAATTCCGGTGGTCATCTGTTCTTCTGTCGCAGACAGGGGAACGAAGAACGGTTTGCGGGCTCTCGAGCTGGGTGCTGTTGAAATAATCACCAAACCAAAAGTCGGAACCAAAAAGTTTTTGGAAGAGTCGCGCATCCGGCTGGTTGATAAGGTAAAAGCTGCCGCTCTTGCCGGTGCAGCAAAGCCGGTGAAACGGCCAGTCAAACCGCTGAAGGTATCTCCCAAGTTGGATGCCGATGCCGTTATCCCCAAGGGAAAACCACAGCCAGTGGGAGCTACGGAAAAAATCTGCTTGGTCGGCGCCTCCACTGGTGGAACAGAAGCCCTGCGGGTTTATCTTGAAGCCCAGCCGGTGAATTGTCCGGCCATTGCCATTGTCCAGCACATGCCGGAACACTTTACCGCAGCCTTTGCCAAGCGGCTCAACTCCATTTGTCAGATTTCAGTCAAGGAAGCCGTAGATGGTGACCCCATGCTGCGCGGTCAGGCACTGATTGCTCCAGGGGACAAGCATATGCTGCTCAAACGTTCCGGCTCTAAATATTACGTTGAAGTTAAAGACGGGCCCTTGGTATCCAGGCATCGTCCTTCCGTCGATGTGCTCTTTCGTTCAGGAGCCAGGTATGGTGGAAGCAATGTTGTTGCATCCATTATGACCGGCATGGGTGACGATGGTGCAAAGGGTATGAAGGAATTGTTCGATGTGGGCGCGTACACCATTGCTCAGGATGAGGCGTCCTGTGTTGTTTTTGGTATGCCGCAAGAGGCCATCAAGCATGGCGGTGTAAATAAGGTGTTATCATTGGAAAAGATAGCAGCCGAAATGATACGAGCCTGCGGAAAATAACTGCACATGAAAAGGCCCCGAAGCATCGGGGCCTTTTGTTATTTTCCTTTCGAGTGACGATAGATGGTCACGTCAACAGTCTCCCGGGTGACCATGCCTTCAGTCACTATCTTGTCCAGAAACGCGAGAAGCTGCGTCAGATTGTCTGGATGTTCCACTATCTCAACGATAATGGGGAGATCTTCGGAGAGTCGCAGGATTTTTGTGGTGTGCAAGAGGCTGTTGGCTCCAAAGCCGCTCATGCCTCGAAAAACTGTAGCGCCAGCCAGTCCCTGTTTTCTCGCTTCTTCCACTATGACATCCGCAAGCGGCCGACCGTTGAACTTGTCGTCTTCGCCAAGATATATTCGGATTCGTTCCGCTTTTTCCAGCAGTTTCATACGCCCTCCGTGGTGAAACTATATGAGCCGCCCCAAAGCTATTCCTAATAATACAAATACTAACCCGGCTACGGATTGTCCAACAACGTTCAACATTGCCATGGCTACTTGTCCGAATTTGACCAACTCTGCGGTCTCGAACATGTATGTCGAGAAGGTCGTAAAAGCTCCCATGAAGCCCGTGAGGCACAATAATCGTATTTCACTCCCGGGCAAAAGTCTGTTTTCGAAAAAACCCCAGACTATGCCAAACAGGAGACAACCGACTATGTTCACGGTAAAAGTGCCCAGTGGAAATGAACCACCGACCATGCGCTGGGCGACGCCCGAGAGCCAGTATCTGGAGAGAGTGCCGGCTGCTCCACCGATGCAAAGAGACAGGATTTTCATTAACATTGCATTACCTTTGTGCGTAGCGTAGCAAGCAGACAGGAGAAAGCCAATGCCTCTTGAGTGTGAATTGAAATATATAGGCGTCGATTTGGACGTATTAGATCGTAAGTTGCAGGTCGTGAACGCGAAGTTCTGTGGGCGCTACTTCGAGTCGAATCTAGTCTATGACAAGCCTGGACGCGTACTCAAAGAGTCGGGTGTTCTGCTTCGGCTGAGAGAGAAGGCTGGAGTTGCAGTGCTTACTGTGAAGAAACCTCCCAATGAGCCTGTTTCTCAAGCTGTTAAGGTTTTCGAGGAGATAGAGACAGGCGTTACTGATCATGCGGCCATGAAAAGTGCTCTGGAGGCAATCGGATTTGATGTTGCATTTGCCTATGAAAAGGTCAGAGCAAAGTGGAAGTATCTGAATTGCACCTTGTGTCTTGATATGCTCCCTTATGGTGATTTTGTGGAACTGGAGGGGGATGAGGACAGTATCTTTTCGTGTGCTGCGGAACTGGGGTTGAACGATTACCAAACAACCACCAAGACCTATCACGCCTTGAACATTGAATATCGTGAGAGAATGGGGATGGAGCCTGATGAGAGCTTTGTTTTTTCTTCCGGGGAACGAGAGCGTTTGTTGGAAGAAATCGGTAAAGAATGATAATCCCCACTCGACAGGGCTGTGAATCGAATTTATATTGGAAACTAGGATATAAAAAGCGGATTGTTGGAGAATAATGCCCATGAGTGACCATATAACCGGCGATAAATTTGATTCTGAACTCCTTGATAAGCAGGATGTTCGTGAACCGAGAAAATACAAGGTCCTGCTGCACAATGATGATTACACCACCATGGATTTCGTGGTTGAGGTGTTGATGCGGGTCTTCCGAAAGAATGAGGCCCAGGCAACGGCCATAATGCTTGCTGTACACAATCAGGGATACGGTGTTTGTGGTTTGTACACGGCTGAAGTTGCTGAAACCAAAGTTGATTTGGTGCACCGGTTGGCCAAAAGCGCAGGGTTTCCTCTCAAGTGCAGCATGGAAGGTGAGTAAGTATGACGATGCTCAGTAAGGAATTGGAAAGTGCATTGACAGCTGCTGTCAATGAAGTGAAGCAAAGGAACCATGAGTTCCTTACGTTAGAACACTTATTGTGCGCCATATCCATAGAAGAGCAGGGCGAAGAGATTCTGGAGTCGTGCGGAGCCGAAATGGAAAGGCTGCGTGACCAGCTCGGTCGTTTTTTTGTGGAGAATATGGAAGCGCTTCCTGAAGGAACCGAAACGGAAGTGATTCAGACCCTGGGTGTTCGTCGTGTATTGCAGCGTGCTGTATGGCAGAAGAAGGCCTCAGGAAAGAATATTGTCGATCTGGGCGATGTTCTGGCGGCTATGTTTGATGAAGAAGACTCATATGCGGTCTACTTTTTACGTACGCATGATATTTCGCGGCTGGATATACTGGAGTTCATTTCCCATGGCATGTCTACGGGAGAAGATTGGCATGATCTGGGGAATGAGACCGGTCCCATTGATGAGCCGCTTGATCGTTCCGGGGAAAAGAAGAGCCCGTTGGAAGAGTATACCGTCAATTTGACTGAGCGTGCAGCTCAGGGCTTGATCGATCCGCTTATCGGGCGTGGTGATGAGTTGGAGCGAACTGTTCAGGTGCTCTCAAGACGTCGCAAGAATAACCCGATTTTTGTTGGTGACCCCGGTGTCGGCAAGACAGCCATGGCCGAGGGCCTTGCCTTGATGATTGTCGAAGGGAATGTCCCCAAGGAATTTCTCAGCGCCGAGGTTTACTCGCTCGATATGGGCTCTCTGCTCGCAGGGACCAAGTATCGTGGTGACTTTGAGGCTCGCCTGAAGGGCGTGCTTGGTGAACTCAAGCGCAACAAGGATGCCATCCTCTTTGTGGATGAGATTCATACTATTGTCGGGGCAGGGTCTGTTTCCGGTGGCAGCATGGATGCGTCGAACATATTGAAGCCTCTCCTGCAATCCGGTGAGATTCGCTGTATTGGTTCGACCACCTTTGAAGAATATAAGAATCACTTCGAGAAGGATCGAGCGTTGTCTCGCCGGTTCCAGAAGATTGAGATCAGTGAACCCACTGTTGAAGAGACCATCGCCATTCTCAAGGGATTGAAGCCGCACTATGAAGATTTCCACGGCGTCAATTACACGCATTTCGCCTTGAAGGCCGCTGCTGAATTGTCCGAGCGTCATATCACGGATCGTTTCCTGCCTGACAAGGCTATCGATGTGGTTGATGAGGCTGGAGCGCTCTACAAGCTCTCTGGGCGTCCTCGCAAGGGTGATCGTATCAAGGTCTCTGACATCGAAAAGGTTGTGGCCCGTATGGCCCGCATTCCGGCCCGTCGACTGACGGTTTCCGACAAGGCCCGCCTGCAGTCGCTTGAAGGCGATCTCAAGGCTGTGGTCTTTGGTCAGGACGATGCTGTAGACGCCCTTGCCAAGTCCATTAAGCGTTCCCGCGCTGGAATGAGGCAGGCCGGTCGACCGGTCGGGTCATTTCTTCTTACGGGTCCCACCGGGGTTGGTAAGACGGAGTTGGCTCGTCAGTTGGCGTCCGTACTCGATATCGCCTTCCTCCGCTTTGACATGAGTGAATACATGGAAAAGCATGCGGTTGCTCGTTTGATCGGTGCTCCTCCCGGCTATGTAGGCTTTGATCAGGGCGGATTGCTCACGGAAGGAGTGCGGAAGAAGCCTCACTGCGTGGTGCTGTTCGACGAGATCGAAAAGGCCCACCCGGATGTATTCAATATCCTTTTACAGGTCATGGATTACGCCACGCTTACTGATAACAATGGGCGCAAGGCCGACTTCCGACATGTCATTTTATTGATGACCTCCAATGCCGGAGCCAGGGAGATGACCAAGGGAGCCATAGGCTTCACCCGGAATGAACATTCCGACCGAACAGACGGAGCCATAAAGGCTCTGGAGAAGCTGTTCAGCCCAGAGTTCCGTAACCGATTGGATTCCATTGTTACATTCAACGCCCTTGAGCAGCCGGTCATGGAAATGATCGTCGACAAGTTCATCAAGGAATTGAACGACCAGCTTCAGGATCGTCGTGTTGTGGTCAAGTTGACAGATGCTGCACGGAGTCGTCTGGCCGAACTGGGCTATGACTCTCTGATGGGAGCGCGTCCGATGGGTCGGGTTATTCAGACAGAGGTCAAGGACTTTATAGCGGACGAACTTCTCTTTGGGCAACTGGCAAAGGGAGGCGTTGTTGTGGTTGATCGAGCAGGCGCAAAGGATGACGTGGCCGATATCCCGGCTGTGAATGATTCCGGTGAGTTTGTTTTCACCTTCGAGTAGGTCGCAAGAACCAATTAATTATACGTAATTCACGGGGCGGCTTTATGCCGCCCCATTCGTTCCTGGGTATGAAGAATGACCATTTATCGTCTTTTTGAAGAACCGATTTTCCCTGACCCGGAAGAGGCTGAGCCGGATGGTCTTTTGGCGATTGGCGGCGACTTGAGCCCTCAACGTTTGTTGACCGCTTATGCCAATGGTATTTTCCCCTGGTATGCAGAGGATTCACCAATTATGTGGTGGTCCACAAACCCGCGTCTTGTCCTTATTCCTCAAGAGTTCCATATGCCACGAAGCCTGAGGCGTGTACTCAATCAAGGACGCTTCCAGTTCACCATGGACACGTGTTTCGAGGGGGTGATTACAGGGTGCGCCAGTTCTCCGAGGCCGGATCAGGATGGTACGTGGATAGTGGACGAAATGGTAGAAGCCTATTCACTGCTCCATGAACTGGGGTATGCTCATAGCGTTGAAGCATGGCAGGATGGTGAAGTGGTCGGCGGACTCTACGGAATTTCTCTGGGGTCTGTCTTTTTTGGTGAGTCCATGTTCTTTCAAGTCCCGGATGCATCAAAAGCTGCATTCGCCGTGTTGGTGCATCAGTTGCAGCACTGGGGCTTCACAATGATCGATTGCCAACAGACAACGCCGCACTTGCTACGTTTTGGGGCAAAAGAAATACAGCGCTATCGTTTCCTTGCCATGCTTAGAGAGGCAATGAAGGTCCCTACCCGTGAAGGGTGTTGGAGTTTTGATGGGCAGTGCTTGCCCTGATCTGCCTAATTATCGACGAATATCACTCTTCGACTATGGGTGGATGCCGATCCAGATCGTACAGTCCTTTCATGGGTAATCCCAATGAATAGCTCGGGATTTTTTCAAACTCGATAATTCCGATACTTTTGTTGGGAGCAATCTGGGAAAGTCCTGTCATTCCACTTGGTACCGGAAGCTCAATGGGGGTGGATCGGATGGCCGTAATCCTTGTGGAATACTGTTCTTTCAGGTAGTTGATTATTGTGTCGCGTTCTTCGGAGGAAAAGGTCTCCAGGATCACATTTCGGCTGCTGTCATTCTCACCTTGTTGTCCAGAGATCAGCGTGTCCCAGTCGAGATCAGATGCATCGATTGTATCCCAGGTGCTGCGAAACAGATGTACTTCTACATCACGGCGGCCTTTGAAGCTCTTGATAACCATGGAAATGGAATAGCCGTATTGCACATGGTCGTGAGTGGGGGCAGTAGTCTCATTTGTCACTGTGGTGCTCCACGTAAAAATTGATTACCTGTTTAATACTACAATGATCCGGCTAACAGAACAAGTATGACGGTTTAGTAATGCCAGACTTCAAGCTTATCAGCGAATTTACCCCCATGGGGGATCAGCCCGCCGCAATCGGGCAATTGGTAGACGGCCTGCGCTCCGGAGTGCGTGATCAGGTCTTACTTGGGGCCACGGGAACAGGTAAAACGTTTACCATGGCCAATATCATTTCCGAGTTGAACAGACCCGCTTTGATTCTTGCGCCGAACAAGACGCTGGCAGCACAGCTTTACACTGAGTTCAAGGGACTTTTCCCGGATAATGCCGTTGAATACTTTGTAAGTTATTACGATTATTACCAGCCTGAAGCGTATCTCCCACATTCTGATGTCTACATAGAAAAAGACTCATCCATCAATGACAACATTGATAAGCTTCGGCACGCTGCAACGCATGCGTTGCTGACACGACACGATGTACTCATCGTTGCGTCTGTTTCCTGTATTTACGGTCTTGGTTCGCCGGATTTCTATGCGAAGATGGTTATCCCTGTGGAAGAGGGGCAAACCATGTCCATGGAGCATCTGCTTGAGCGGCTGGTTGAGATTCATTACGAGCGCAACGACTATGACTTCCATCGCGGAACATTCAGGGTGCGCGGTGATGTCGTTGAGATCATTCCTGCCTACAGCCGGGAAAAAGCGTTGAGAATAGAGTTCTTCGGTGACGAGATCGACTCCATTGCTGAAACGGATCCATTGACAGGTGAAGTGAAGGATCGTCTGCGCAAGACAGTTATTTATCCCGGTAGCCACTTTGTCTCTGACAAGGACAACCTGGAACGTGCCATAGATGATATTCGCAATGAGTTGCAGGAAACCCTGTCCGGGATGAAGAAAAGAAACAAGCTCGTCGAGGCACAACGACTTGAACAGCGGACAATGTACGACCTCGAAATCATTGAAGAGCTTGGGTACTGTAACGGTATCGAAAACTATTCGAGGCATCTGGATGGCCGTACGGTTGGACAACCTCCGGCCACGTTGCTGGATTATTTCCCGGATGATTTTATTCTGTTTGTGGATGAATCACATATTGCGCTCCCACAGGTTGGCGGTATGTACAATGGGGATAGGTCCAGAAAGAGTACATTGGTTGATTTCGGTTTCAGGCTCCCCTCAGCGCTGGATAACCGGCCGTTGAACTACAAGGAATTTCAGGAGCGGATTCATCAGGCTGTTTATGTGTCCGCGACTCCCGGCGAGTTGGAGTTGGACCTGGCGCAAGGCGTTGTCGTTGAGCAGATCATTCGCCCCACAGGGCTTGTTGATCCCGAGGTCGAGGTTCGCAAGGTCGAAGGGCAGATTGATGATCTGCTGGACGAGTGCAAAAAGCGTCAGGAGAGGGATGAGCGCGTATTGGTGACAACACTGACCAAGCGCATGGCCGAGGATTTGAACGACTATCTCAATTCAATGGGCGTTCCATCCAAGTATTTGCATTCCGACATCGATACCCTTGAGCGAATGGCCATCATTCAGTCGCTGCGAGCAGGTGACTTTTTTGTTCTTGTCGGAATCAACCTTCTCCGAGAAGGGCTGGATATCCCGGAAGTGTCTCTTGTAGCCATTCTAGATGCGGATAAAGAAGGATTCCTGCGTTCCAACAGGTCGCTTGTCCAGACATTCGGGCGTGCAGCACGTAATGTCGGGGGGAGGGTCGTTTTGTATGCAGACAGAGTGACGGAATCCATGCGAACGGCCATGGAAGAAACCTCCAGGCGTCGTGAAAGGCAGCAGGAATACAATGAAGAGCATGGCATCACGCCACAGACTATTCGGAAAAAAGTTGATACGTCTTTTGCTGAGTTGGGTGGTTCCAGTGCATCGGAATCGATCGCCATGGCTGCAGAGCCTGCTGCTGACTATGGGGCCAATCCCAAGCAACTTGCCAAGCACATCAAACGTATGGAGCGGGAGATGCGGGAGGCTGCCAAAGAGCTTGAATTCGAACGTGCTGCTGACTTGAGAGATAAGGTCGCCATGTTACGAGAGCGATTGTTGGAGTTGGGGTAGCGTATGATAGAACGACTGCATAGGCGCATGCTGAAGCTGAGGGCCAAATCCGGCTCGCTCTGGAGTATGTTTCTCGGCATCGGATACTTATTGTCTGTCTTTGCCTTGGGCATCGCATTCTACATGGGGTATGAGCACTGGGACTTCGCCAGTTCCTTTTATATGGTGGTCATTACCCTTTCCACCGTTGGCTATATGGAAGTCAACGAGTTGTCTGAAACCGGTCGAATTTTTACAGCCTTTCTGATTATGGGCGGCGTTGGCGGATTTGTGTATATCGCTGGTGCTTTTGCTCAGGTCCTTATTGATGGTCGTTTGCAAATCATGTGGGGAAAGCGAAAAATGATGAAGGAAATTAATAAGCTGAGAGGACACTTCATTGTCTGTGGGCATGGTCGAATCGGCAGTATTGTTGTGCAGGAGATCATGGCTGACGGTCATGATGTCGTGGTCATCGAGCAAGACCCTGATTTGATAGACAAGATGGAGCAGGATGGCATCCTGTGTATTGAAGGTGATGCGACAAGTGATGAAATCCTTCTGACCGGCGGCCTGCTGCATGCTAAATCATTGATTTCCGCATTGACCAGTGAGGCTGCCAATGTCTATGTCACACTCACCGCCCGTCAGCTTAACCCTGATATCAATATCGTTGCCCGAGCCGGGGACAAGTCGCACATATCACGATTGGAACTGGCGGGTGCCGACCGTGTCGTTCTCCCGCATTTCATTGGTGGTCTGCGTATGGCCCAGAATGTCCTGCGACCGACTGTTACCAACTTCATTGAACTGGCGGTTCGCGGTGGTATCGACCTGCAAATGGAAGAGCTCCTGGTATCGCCCGGATCGGAGTTGTGCGAGTTGGATCTGATAGATTCCAAAATCCGACCCAGATTCAATCTTATCATCATCGCAATAAAGAAAGGCTCGGGTGAAATGGTGTTTAACCCAGGCCCCAAAGAGATCATCAACGCGAATGATACTCTGCTGGCCGTTGGGAAGAAATCCAATTTGAACGAGATTAAAGAAATCCTGTAACATTACGGAAAAATATATGGTTTCCTCTGACGTCGCTCAGCGCGTTGCTTCGTTGCGCGCAACTATCGAATATCACGATCACAGATACTACGTTCTTGATGATCCAGAAATAACAGATGCCGAGTACGATGCTTTGTACCGTGAACTCGTAGCCTTGGAAGAGGCGCATCCAGAACTGGACGATGCGCACTCTCCCACTAAGCGAGTTGGTGGTGAGCCTGCTGTCGGCTTCACTCCGTACGAGCATGCCATGCGCATGTACAGTCTGGATAACGCCATGAACATCGAAGAGTGGTTCACGTTTACAGACAGGGTTGCCAAGGGCATTGGTCGACCTGATGCGGAATACTGGACCGACCCGAAGATGGATGGTCTGGCGGTCGAGGTGATCTACGAGCAGGGAAAGTATGTGAAGGCTGCCACACGTGGTGACGGCTTTGTGGGTGAGGAAGTCACGCACAACATGCGCACACTGATGAATCTTCCGCTGAAGTTGCGGGGTGACAACATCCCCCGTCTACTGGAAGTTCGGGGTGAAGTGGTCATGTCCAACAGGGATTTTGCCCAGCTCAATGATCGTCAACGCAAGGCTGGAAATAAGGTCTTTGCCAACCCCAGAAACGCAGCGGCAGGAACCATACGTCAGCTAGATCCCAAGGTTGCAGCGTCGCGCCCCCTTCGTTTCATGGCGTATGGAATCGGACGAGTCGAGTGGAGCGCCCCGTTGTTCGGCTGGACGAGTCAGAAGGATATTATGGAGGGGCTTCAGTCTCTTGGATTTTCTATCCCGCCGGAAGCAAAGCTCTGTTCTTCAAAGCAGGAAGTCGCTGATTATTACCAGCAGCTCATGGAGCAGCGGGCATCACTTCCATTTGAAATTGATGGAGTCGTCGCCAAACTGAATAATCTGGATATGCAGAGTGCCCTTGGTTTTACCTCTCGGGCACCGCGGTGGGCGTTGGCATTGAAGTTCCCGGCATTGCAGGCAAAGACTGTCTTGAAATCCATTCGTATTCAAGTGGGGCGAACCGGAGTTCTGACGCCGGTTGCTGAACTGGAGCCAGTCCATCTTGCGGGTGTTATCGTTTCTAATGCTACACTCCATAATAAAGGATACATAGTGGAGCGTGACTTCCGTATTGGTGACACGGTACTTATTCAGCGGGCAGGGGATGTCATTCCACAGGTACTGTCTGTTGACCTTGATCAGCGTCCTGAGGATTCTGAACCCTATGAATTTCCCATGGTCTGTCCTGTCTGTGATAGCGAGGCTATCGAAGACGGTGAGGCTGTTCGCTGTACCAACCCTGCCTGTCCGGCCAAAACGGTTCAGCAACTCATCCACTTTGTCTCCAAAGCCGGACTCGATATGGATGGTGTCGGCAAAAAATGGGTAGAACGGCTTGCTTTGGATGGGGTCCTCGACACCCCGGCCGACCTTTTTACATTGCACTCAACTGATCTGCTTAAATATGGCGGGATGGGAAGTAAATCTGCTGACAAGTTTATCGCAGCCATCGAGAAATCAAAACAAAACGCTCCGTTGTGGCGGTTGATAGCAGGGTTGGGAATTCGACATGTCGGAGAACAGACGGCTCGTGTGCTGGCTGATAATTATGCTGACCTTGATGCCATTGCAGCCGCTTCAGTCGACGATCTTCAGCAACTCAACGATATTGGTTCTGTTGTGGCCGAGAGTGTGGTCGAGTATTTCACCTCGGCCCGTGCTGAAGAGCTGTTTGCTCGTTTCAAGGATGTTGGATTTTGGCCTACGGCTGAAGGAAAGAAAGAGAGCGTTGGAGACTTGCCACTGGCCGAGAAAGTCTTCATCTTTACCGGGTCCCTTCCGGGCATGACACGCGACCAGGCCCAGCAGTTGGTCGAAGAAAAGGGAGGGCGATCGGTCAAAGGGATTTCTAAAAAGGTCGACTACGTTGTTGCCGGTGAAAAGGCCGGCTCCAAGATTGCCAAGGCTGAGAAGCTCGGACTGACCGTACTTGATTTCGATGAATTCATGCAGTTATTGGATGAATCGAAGTAATTGAAAAGAGAGGAGAGAGAGTTATGACTACGGATATCGTTATTCTTGGCGCCAAGGGGCGCATGGGGAATACTTTGGTAAACCTTACTCAGGCCGATGACGACTTGCGGCTGGTCGGCGCGTGCGAACGCCCCGGTAATGCTGATGGCTTGTCCATTGATGGCTGCATTGTTACTGACGATCTGGATGAGCTGCTCCCGCAGGTTCCCGGGGCTGTGATTATTGACTTCACATCGCCTGAAACTTCAGTTGCCACCGCAAAGATCGCGGCAAAACATGGAAATCCTGTTGTTGTCGGAACTACCGGCCTCAACAAGGAAGAGCAGGCTGAACTGGAAAAGTCTGCGCAGGAAGTTCCGTTGTTCTGGGCGCCTAATATGTCTGTGGGCGTGAATACCCTGCTCAAGGTTTTACCTGCTCTTGTCCAGGCTCTAGGGTCTGAATACGACATGGAAATGGTCGAAACGCATCATAAAATGAAAAAGGACTCCCCCAGTGGAACCGCCCTCAAGCTGGCACAGTGCCTGGCCGAGGCCCGTGGCTGGGAGTATGATGACGTGAAGAATCACTGCCGCGACGGTATCATCGGCGAGAGGCCTCATGAGGAAATCGGTGTGCAAACACTGCGTGGTGGGGATGTGGTTGGCGATCACACCATGTTCTTCTTTGGCCCAGGTGAACGCATTGAAGTGACTCACCGCGCTCACTCTCGCGAGACCTTTGCTTCTGGTGCGTTGCGCGCTGCCAAATGGTTGAGCAGCCAAAGCTCCGGGAAATTATACGCTATGGCTGACGTTATTGAGTAGCCAGAGTTACAACATAGATAGCAATAAAGGGCTTCCTGAGATGGAAGCCCTTTTTTATTTACAGGATGGGAGAAAGCAGTCTGGTGAATTTGATGACTGTCTGGGTAATAATACCTTTTTGATGGTATTCATTGGGGCCGGTTTCTTCGCATCGTGCAAAGTCTGCGCGAAACATGGCTTCCACTTCACTACAAAAGCGTTTGTCTTCAACAAGTGCAGTCATTTCAAAATTGAGTCTGAATGAGCGGTTGTCGAGGTTGGCCGTGCCGATGGCTGCAATCTGATCGTCTACCAGAAACGCCTTTTGATGCAGGAAGCCGTGCGTGTATCTATAGATACGAATACCGGGAAGATCGAGATCCTTGAGACAGGCGAAGCCGGCAAGGTAGACGAGAAGGTGGTCCGCCTTCTGTGGCAACATGATCCGAACATCCACACCGCGCATCGCTGCAAGCTGGAGGGCTTTGGTTACCGGACTGTCCGGAACATAATACGGGCTTGATATCCAGAAGCGTTTCTCTGCGGCATTGATTGCTCTGATAAACATGAGCGAACATGACTCCAGGTCGTCCACAGGACCGGAGGAAAGTGTGAGCACATCCGTGTCCCCAGTGGGTGGTGGCATGGTCAGGTCCAGATCATGAACGATACCTGAGGCCCAATACCAATCTTTGGCAAAACTGATGCGCGGGCCAATGGCTGCCGGACCGGAGATGCGGAGGTGAGTGTCGCGCCAGGCCTCGAACCGTTTGGATTTCCCGAGATATTCGTCCCCGATGTTGTGCCCACCGACAAACACTGTGTGACCATCAACGATGACTATCTTTCGATGATTGCGGAAGTTCAGTTGGAAGCGGTTGCCTGTTCCTTTGGTGGTTTTGAATGGATAGACTTCAACTCCTGCTTCGCGCATTGTCTCCCAATATGACTCAGGCATGGCATGACAGCCTACCTCATCATATAGAAATCGTATTTGGATGCCCTGCTGGGCCTTGGCTATGAGCAGGTTCCTGACTTTGTTACCCAGGCTGTCGTTCTTAACAATGAAGAACTGGATATGCACGTACGAGGTGGCTTCTTCAATGCCATTCAGAATGGCGTCGAAAGTGGCGGGGCCATCGATAAGCAGTTCGACATCGTTTCCGTCAAGGTAGGGGAGTTCTGCAAGTGTTTCAAAGGCACAACGAGGGGCGCCCGGGTTTCGCCGCTCGGAAAGAGCTTTGACAGGCGGTACTTCTCGTGCACTGGCAACCAACTCGTTAATGCGCGATTCTCCCTCACGCATGGCCTCCACGTAGCCGTGAAATTTGTTGCGGCCAAAAATCCAGTACAGGGGCAGGGTCATCAGTGGAAAGGTGACCAGAGCGATGGCCCATGCGATTGAACCTTGGGGGGTGCGGGTGTCGCGGACGGCTGCAACGGCTGTGACGACGCCAGCAAACTCTATTAATGTGTAGAGGACACTTAATCCCATCAACCAGTAAGGTATATTCATATTCTCCATGGTTGCTGATTATCAGGAAAAAGTGAAAAGTGAAACTTCTATGGTTGCTGCTTGCTGCCAAATGTGATCAGAATCGGTCATTGTTAGCCATAAACACTATTGATCCAGTCTAAAATATGAGCCAATCTAGTCATCCTTTTATCTCCACGCCCAATGGCACACTGCTGAAAATGTCAGTACCCGTGCTGTTTTCGCTGATAGCTGAACCATTGACAGGCTTGGCTGATACCGCATTTGTCGCGCGACTGCCTGGCGCCGCTCCTGTTGCAGCACTTGGTGTCGGTACAATGGCTTTTACTTCCATTTTCTGGGCTTTCACCTTTTTGGGTGTCGGAACGCAAACCGAGGTGGCGCAGGCCGAGGGCCGACGAGATCACGAGCAGGCTACCAGGGTCGCTTCACTGGCTTCGATTATGGCTGCGGGGATTGGTACCGCTTTGATGCTGATCATGCTTCCGTTCCTGGAAGAGATAGCTTTGTTGTTGGGTGGACAGGGGGATGTCAACACACTCGCATGCGAATATATGCGTTATCGGTTGATTGGGGCTCCCGCAGTCTTGGTTACCCTTGCGTGTTTCGGTGCTCTTCGTGGTGTACAGGATATGCGTACCCCGTTGTATGTTGCTGTGGGCATCAATGTGATTAATATCCTTTTGGATTGGGTATTGATTTTTGGGCATATGGGTTTACCCGCGATGGGGGTTGCCGGTGCGGCTTTGGCGAGCACCATCAGTCAATGGATAGGCAGTGGCTGGGCGTTATGGGTTCTGTCTCGTAAGCTTGGTTTTACTTCCAATATCCATGGGGCGGGCATTGCCAAGCTTGTCCGAATCGGTGGTGACCTTTTCATACGAACAGGCTCAGTACTGCTTTTTCTGTCCTTATGCACACGCATAGCCAACCTGGCAGGGCCGAATGAAGGAGCTGCCTATCAGGCAATACGTCAGTTTTTCATCTTTTCTGCGCTGTTTCTGGATGCCTTTGCACTGACCGGACAGAGTCTTATCGGTTACTTTTTGGGGGCAGATGACAAGCACACAGCGCGCAAGGTCGCTGGGTTGGTCTGTTTTTGGAGTGTGGTGACGGGATGCATCTTATGCATTGGAATGCTTGTTGGGCAGGATGAGGTGGTGTGGTTGCTCGTTCCTGAACAGGCAGTGGCCGTCTTCATTCCTGCATGGTGGGTGGTGGCTTTGACACAACCTGTCGGGTCCTTGTCTTTTGCAACAGATGGTATTCACTGGGGAACAGGGGATTTCCGTTATTTGCGCAATGCCATGCTCATAGCCTCTGCCGTTGCTGCGACAATAGTCGTTTTCATTGGTTCGATTCGAGCTGATGATGTGCTGGTGTATATATGGCTTGCTACAGCTCTATGGACATGCATTCGTGCTGGACTGGGGTTGGTCCGAATATGGCCTGGGGTAGGTGTTGCCCCCCTTGGTAAGCAGAATGGTCAGGGTGTTTGATTTTAGTGCTCGGCAAGAAAGGTGAACATAAAAGCATAGGCATCCTGAATCTCTGATTCCAAGGTGTCAATCAGTGACTGCGCTTCAGTCATATCTTGATTTTTGGAAGCGTTTTCCAGCAGCAGACAGCAGTCTCTGACTCCTGTGACCCCCATGGTAGCTGCTCCCCCCTTGAGAGCATGAGCAAGGTGTCTCAGTTTTTCCATGTCCCTGTCTTCGATCGCCTGTCGAATTTCCCCGATACGCTTAGGTTCTTGGGAGATGAAAACAGTGAACATGCGCTTGAGGAAAGGGTGTTTGCCTTCCATGGATTCGAGAAATTGATTGTCGACAGCTTGCTTTACCGACATGATCTATCCGCCTATATTGTATTGAGTATTTTGCTTTTGTTTCAAATCAATTTGTAACTGTTGTGTAAATATTCAGCAAGATTTTTGACACAAAAATGACATCCTGTGGATTATACGGAATATCAACAGATAAAGAACCACATCAATGGATTGTGTTGATCCAGAGAGTGGATGATGAGTCGACATTAAAGGGATAAAAAAAGGGAAGGCCAAAGACCTTCCCTTTTGGATGTCGAGTTGCTGGTACTACATTCCGTAGAGTTCAGCACCAGGAATGATGGTGATGTTGTTCTTTTGTAGAATTTCTATTCCCTGCTCTGTCCGATCAAAACGGAAGATCAATACGGCAGAGTCGCCGGACTGTTGTACGAATGCATACATGTACTCAACATTGATTCCAGCATCCTGAAGCATGCTGAGGATGTTGTGCAGTCCGCCCGGATCATCGGAAACCTCGACGGCGACAACTGAAGTGCGGCCCACGGTGAAGCCTTCTTCTTTCAGTTTTTCCTTGGCTTTATCAAAATCAGACACGATGAGTCTGAGGATGCCGAAATCGGAAGTGTCGGCCAGTGAAAGGGCACGAATATTCACTTTGGCTTCGGAAAGGATACGGGTAACCTCGGCCAGTCGACCGGCACGGTTTTCCAGAAATATGGAGAGCTGATTAACTTTCATTCTATTCTCCTTGGTTGTTGGCGGTTAGCCTTCGTTTCGCTTGTCAATGATGCGTTTTGCCTTACCCATGGAGCGTTCGATCTCCTTGGGGTTGACCAGTCGGACTCTGGCTGTGACGCCGAGGAATTCCTTGATATTTTTCATTACCTTTGATTCCACGCGTTGTAAATTCTTAATCTCATCAGAGAACATGCTGTCGCTGACTTCGACCTGAATTTCCAGGGTATCAAGGTTGCCCTTACGCTCAACGATCAACTGGTAATGCGGTGTGAGGCCTTCCGTTTCGATCAGAATCGATTCGATCTGGGATGGGAAGACATTGACGCCGCGAATGATAAGCATGTCGTCGGAACGGCCTGTGACACGTTTCATACGGGCAGTTGTTCGACCACATTTACACGGCGTGGTGTCGAGGGTGGTCAGGTCGCGGGTGCGGTAACGAATGAGCGGAATGCCTTCCTTGGTCAATGTGGTGAAGACGAGTTCACCTTCTTCGCCCGGACCGACGGGTTCTCCCGTTTCCGGGTCAATGGTTTCGGCAAGGAAGTGATCTTCCTGAATGTGGAGGCCATTTTGTGCCTGCCAGCATTCAATGGCAACGCCGGGGCCCATGATCTCGGACAAGCCGTAGATGTCGATGGCGGTGATCCCAAGCCGCTTTTCAATCTGGAGTCGCATTTCATCGGTCCATGGTTCAGCGCCGAAAATTCCTATGCGAAGTGGCAGTTCCTTGATGTTGATCCCCATCTCTTCACCGGTTTCCGCAAGGAACAAGGCGTACGAGGGGGTGCAGCAAATGACATCAGGCGCAAAGTCTTTGAGCAGCATGACCTGGCGCCTTGTTGCTCCACCCGAAATGGGAATGACGGTAGCGCCTAGGGCCTCGGCTCCGTAATGCGCACCCAGACCACCGGTGAACAGACCATATCCGTAGGCGTTGTGAACGGAATCCGATGCAGTGGCGCCTGCGGCCATGAAGGAACGGGCCATGAGTTGGCCCCAGTTGTCGATGTCACGCTGTGTGTATCCGACGACAGTGGCTTTGCCTGTGGTGCCGGAAGAAGAGTGGATGCGAACAATCTGGTCCTTGGGAACGCTGAACATTCCAAAGGGGTACTGGTCGCGCAGGTCCTGCTTGACCGTGAACGGCAAGAGCGAAATGTCTTTCAGGCTCTGAATGTCGTGAGGTTTGACGCCCAGTTCATCGAACTTTTTCCTGTAGAAGGGGACGTTGGCGTAAACCCGTTCACACAGAGCCCTGAGCCGTTTCAACTGGAGCTTCTCCAAGTCCTCTCTTGGCATGGTCTCGTTTTTAATGTCGTAAATCATCCTCTCTCTCCTTATTGCAGGCCCTCAGCCTTCGTTTATCCAAAAAAAAGACCACGGTCCGGAAGCCCGTGGTCTTTTTGTAGTCAGCATTATGCGGTTTCCACGAACTTCCTAATGGAGGCTCATAAAAAAGAAACTGCGGTTGAATAGAGTAATTTGCATAGGCCGAAGATTGCCCCAAGTTGTCAGTTGCGTCAAGAGGATATCAGGATGGGTTGGCATTGTTGACCATAAAAAAGGCATTGGGAGGCTATATTTCACAACATGAAGTCTCTTTGCTTTTCGCGATATGGAGACATGTCGTTATTGGTGCTGCTTTTCAACGGTATTGTTTGTTTGGGATGGATGTTTATCTTTCACTGGGAACAAGATAACTGGTTGGTTTGCACACTTTGCTTACAACTCGTTCGAGCGCTGAGTTGATATTCATTCAAGGCTGTCGCGTCCGGGTTATATAGTGGGCGGTGAGCTAAATCCGCCGTTGCGGGTATTGGCAAACTCCTTTATGTATTGGCACTCAACATGGTGGAGACAATATGAAGTTCAAGGAATTGGTTGCGGCCAACAGATCCCGACGAAAGTTCGATCAGGCACGTCCAGTTGATGTGGGCACACTCGTCGAACTTGTCGATTTGGCACGACTTGGTCCATCCGGCATGAACAAACAGCCACTCAAATACATTGTAACTGCCGATCAGGCTCAGTGTGAGGATGTTTTTCCGTTACTGGGATGGGCGGGGTATTTGAAGGAGTGGCAAGGGCCGGAGCCTGGTGAGCGTCCAACCGGGTACATTATTATTTTATTGGACAAGACGATTGCCGACAAAGCCTTCAGTGACCATGGAATTGCTGCCCAGACAATGATGCTGGGAGCAGTGGAGAAGGGTTTGGGCGGATGTATGATAGGTACTATCAAGCGCCGGAAGTTAGCGGAGTTGCTCAAGCTGGATGAACAGTATGAAATTCTCCTGGTTCTTGCCTTGGGAGTGCCAAACGAAAAAGTGGTGATTGAACCACTTTCGACAGACAACAATATCGAGTACTGGCGTGATGCTGACAATATTCACCACGTTCCCAAAAGGGGAATGAGTGAAGTGGTATTGGCACAGTATCCAAAAGGATGATTCGATTAACCAAAATGAGTTGATATATGAAAAAAGAAAAGAAATTCGTTCAGATTCCCAGCGAAGAAAAAGCACGCATGGTGGCAGAGTGGCTCACCGACAAACAAGGTGAAAACATCGTTATCATGGATGTGTCGAAGATCAGTTCTGTGACTGATATGACGCTGATAGTCTCTGCCCGCGGCGTGAAGCACGCTCAGGCTCTGGCTAATCAGCTTCTGGAGAAAGCGGCAGAGAACAGCATCGAATTTCTGGGTATGGAAGGGCAGCAGACCGGTGAATGGATACTGGTGGATCTTAACGATGTACTTATTCACGTATTTATTGATGAACTGCGCGAATTCTACAACATTGAAGGCATGTGGGCTGAAGCCCCGCGGCTGGAAGCGTAACCTACCGAGGGACGAAGATGGCAGAACCTAAAAAGACTCTCCTGTTGATTCTTGATGGCTGGGGGATAGCTCCAGATGGGGAAGGCAATTGTGTAAGCAATGCAGCGACCCCGTATCTCGACAAAGTACTCGGCGCGTATCCTCATACGGAATTGAGGTGTTCGGGACGGGACGTCGGGTTACCTGATGGATTCATGGGGAACTCTGAGGTTGGCCACATGAATATCGGTGGTGGGCGCGTGATCTATCAGGACATGACCCGAATCGATATGGCTATTGAGCAGGGAGAGTTTGCAGGGAATCCGACTCTGGTAGAGCTGTTTCGCAAAACCAAAGCCGGTAGCGGCCGTCTTCATTTGATGGGGTTGGTTTCTGATGGTGGTGTTCATAGCCACCAGAATCACATTTATGCATTGCTTGAAGCCGCTAAGCAGTATGGGCTTGAAGAGGTTTTCATCCACGTCTTTCTGGACGGAAGAGATACGCCACCCACAAGTGGGCTTGGGTATACTCGTCAATTGATGGAAAAGATGGCTGAGTTGGGGATTGGTAAGATCGCAACAATCAGCGGTCGCTACTGGGCCATGGATCGGGATAATCGCTTTGAGCGTGTGGAAGTTGCCTATAAGGCAATGGTCGATGGCGAGGGTGTTCAGATGTCTGACCCCTTGACCGGTATCCAGGCGTCCTACGATGTCGGTGAGAACGACGAGTTCGTGAAGCCCGGCGTTGTCAGCGGTGTCGATGGAAGCATTGGTGATAATGACGGTGTGTTCTTTTTCAATTTCCGGGCTGATAGAGCGCGAGAAATCAGTCGAGCGTTGTTCGAGCCGGAGTTTGCTGAGTTTGCACGTAACCGCCGTCCGAAATTCGCTGAATTTGCGACTATGACGCAATACGAAAGCTCTTTCCCTCTCCCTAATGCTTTCCCGCCTGAGTCATACGATTCCACGCTTGGTGAAGTCGTTTCCGGATTGGGGATGAAGCAATTGCGGATTGCTGAAACCGAGAAGTACGCTCATGTGACCTATTTTCTCAATTGCGGCCGTGAAGAGCCATTCGAGAACGAAGATCGGGTTATGGTGCCTTCTCCTCGCGAGGTCGCAACTTATGACCAAAAGCCACAGATGAGTGCTGATGAAGTGGCTGATATACTTGTTGATAAGTTTGAAGAGTATGATCTTTGTGTCTGCAATCTTGCCAACTTGGATATGGTCGGCCATACCGGTATCATCAGTGCCGCGATGGAAGCGTGTGTGACTGTAGACGGATGTGTGAAGCGTATCGTTGAAACAGTGTTGGATAAAGGCGGTCGGGTTTTACTGACTGCAGATCATGGCAATGCAGAACAAATGATTGCCGAAGATGGCACTCCACATACAGCGCATTCCACTAATCCAGTTCCATTTGTATACATTGAGCAGGGATGTGAGGACGCAACCCTTGAGAAAGGGATTCTCGGTGACATTGCGCCAACGATTCTCGGGCTTTGGGGGGTAGATCAGCCTCAGGCCATGACTGGTAAACAACTGATCAAAAGGGGATAACCGTGGCTGGTAGCAAACCGTTAACACCTGTGAAACCCGCAGGTATGGAAATGATTTTTCTTTACCCATGCCCTCATTGCAGTAGAGAGGTTCCGCTTATCTCGCCGTCACGTCCTGCCATGGCACAATGTGACGCCTGTCGTGAGAACTTTCCTATTGTTCCAGTGGATGATCGAACTATTCGTTATATGAAAGTCATTTTAGCTGGAGGCAAGGCTGCCATTGATCCTGACTTCCTTTGATTGATGAGAGCTAAGCTCTTAAAGATTCGATAGATAATAAGGGCGACGTACCTGGGGTACGTCGCCCTTTTGTTGTGCTTTGTATCTTGATTGGCCTCGCTCTTGCTATTCTCTTTCCCGATAATCATTTAGCAATGCGGGGGAGTTTTCGCGATGAAGTCCAAGAATTCTAATTTTTTTAGACTTTTGACGTTCAGTGTTTTTGTGATGATCGGTATGCTGGGCTGTGCTGATCAGGCTGTAGCCAGTGAAGAGAGTGTGACAATTCTGTCAGCAAAAGTTGAGTTGCTGACATGGTCACTGGTTGCTTTGGGTGGATGTTCCGTTTTGGGAATGGTTGGGGTGTGGTTGCTTGTGTCACGTAATAAATCAAATAAAATTAAAATTTTGTCAGATTACATGGAGTCAGTGGGCAATGGGTCTGGTAGCTGTGAATCATTAGCTTCCTTAGGTGACAAAATTGGCGAAGCTCGTGGTGGTATACACCATATTGTTAATTACATAGATGAGTTGGAAAAACGGATCAAATCCAACGAAACTGTCCTATTTGAATCAGAGCAAGCAAAGTCTCAAGCTCAAAAGCAAGAAAAAGAAGCGCGTGAAAAGGGTGAGGCTGCTCGTTGCGAAGGGTTGCTTTCAGCTTCTCGGACCCTTGATGTTTCAGTGCAGGGTATAAGTACCGAGGCTCGAAATTTAGGAGAATCCTCTGACCGTGCATTGACAGGAGCTATGGATCAGCAGCGTTATATCACGGAAGCAGTATCCGCTATGGAAGAAATGAATTCCACTGTTTCAGAGACTGCTGCCAATGCTGAGGCCGCTGCTCAAGAAGCGGTTCAAACAATGGAAAATGCCGGGAATGGGGCAACTATAGTCAGTAAGACCCTTACATCCATCAGCAAGGTTTCTGGTGATTCTCAGGCTTTGGCTGACCGGGTCGCCGGGCTTGGGGAGCAGGCGGAAGGGGTTGGCAAGATCATGGGTGTCATATCCGATATTGCTGATCAAACAAACCTGCTTGCATTGAATGCTGCCATTGAAGCGGCCCGGGCGGGTGAAGCGGGACGAGGGTTTGCCGTTGTGGCCGATGAGGTCAGGAAGTTGGCTGAGAAGACAATGGATGCCACTAAGGATGTTGGGACGGCAATTGACGGTATTCAGGAACAGGTTCACCTTACCATCAAGGGAGTGAGAGATATGACTGAGCTTGCTGATGGAGCCGCATCGCTTGCTCATGATTCCGGGGAGGCATTGGAAGAAATAGTCCATTTGGCAGAGAGCAGTGCTGATAGGATTCGTTCTATTGCGTCTGCCTCGTCCCAGCAGTCGATCGCCAGTGAAGAGGTGACGCGAACCATTACCGAGATTCATTCCATTTCACAAAATACAGGTGAGCAGATGGAGTCGGCCATGGCGGCCCTTGGTTCATTAACAGCCAGGGTGGACGAGCTTTCAACTATGACGGGTGTTTTTCGCATGGTAGGTAATGGGACCGTGCAGGATGTAATACGCAGGCTCGCTGCTTCACCGAAGATTCATTCCAAGGATCGTGCACAGCAGGAAGACGCCATGCGTAGTGCTTTACGTGCAAATGAATTCCTTGAACTCTTGTACCTTACCGATGCTGATGGAGTACAGACGGTCAGCAACATGGGAGGAAGAGTCACAGACTTTTCGGAAGACAAAACCGCATATGGTAAAAACTGGAAGGACAGAGCCTGGTTTTCCGGTGCAGTTGAAAACAAGACGTTTTATATATCTGAAGTCTATGTTTCTTCTGCTTCTGGAGATAATTGCATCACCGTATCAAGTCCTTTTTTTGATGAGAATGGACAGGTGAATGGTGTCATTGCGGCGGATGTGAGAGTCTAGACTTTCATTGTTATAATGATATTTCAAACGAGTGAGAGAGTAGGGTCTTGTTTGATGGAAGTTAGGCTCTTTTATATTGCATGAGGGCGTTTCCGATGACGATAAGACCCAGCCCTGTAAAAGTTGATGGCAAAATTGTTTCTCCGATGAGGAAGTGAATCAATATAAGCGACAAAAAAGGTGACAGGAAAATAAGATTCGCTATCCGTGCTGTCCCTCCACCATCAGGTTTGGCTGCATACTTCATGGCGGTGAGCCAGAGTACGAAAGTGATTCCCATCTCGAAAAGCCCTACGTAGGCGCCTCCTGCAACAGCTTCAAGTGTCAGCGTCGGCATTTGGGAGTATACTAGTGTCGCTATGAATATGAGTGGCAGGGCTGTTGAGAAGTTGAGGAAGAGCCCGACAATGGGGTCAATTGTACTTTTCGTGTTTCCTATCCAGTACAAAGCCCAGATGATCGTCGATGTCAGGGCGAGTGCTACTCCCATGGGGTTGGAAAAGTTGAGAGAAAGAATCTGGCCGTGCGTTGATATGATCAGCACCCCTGCATAACTGATCAAGATGGCAACGACCTCTTTGAACCGTAGTCTTTGACCGAGCAGTGGGACTGACAGAATCGAAAGAGTAATGGCCCAGGTGTAGTTGAGTGGTTGAGCTTCCTGGGCGGGAAGCAAGTCATATGCTTTGAACAAAATGATGTAATACAGGAATGGGTTGAGTACTCCCATACCGGCAGCAAACAGATATTGTCTTGCAGAAAGATGGCGTAGGGCGGTGATTTTCCCCTGAACAACAAGTATGGAACCCAGGACCAACAGTGACACTGTGCAGGCGCACAGCAGCAGTTGGATTGGATCAAGATGGCGTAGGGATATCTTGAAGGCTGAGGCGACAGTGGACCAGATGCCCACTGTCGCCAAGCCGTATAATAAGGCTTTTGTGCTGTTGGTCACACTAAATAATTACATGCTTCTTGATGTGGCTGACCACTTCATCCGGGTCATCAGTGACCTTGAAAAGATCCAGGTCATCTTCGTGGCAGAACGAGTTGGTAACAAGCTGATCCTTGAACCAGTCGACAAGGCCACCCCAGAATTCGGAACCAAACAGGATAATGGGGAACGGCTTGATGCGATGTGTTTGAATAAGCACCAATGCTTCGGCCAACTCATCCAGAGTACCATAACCGCCAGGCAGGGCTACATATGCCATTGCGTACTTTATGAACATCAGCTTACGAATGAAAAAGTACCTGAAATCACTGCGGATATGCAGGTATGGGTTGTTGTGCTGCTCCATCGGCAGGTGGATGTGGAGTCCGATGGACTCTCCTCCATTTTCGAATGCTCCTTTATTTCCAGCTTCCATAAGGCCTGGGCCGCCGCCCGTGATCACTGAGTAGCCGGCTTGAGAGAGTTTTTTGGAGATTTCCACGGTCTTTTCGTAAAGGGGTTCTTCCGGCTTGACTCTGGCCGAGCCAAACAGGGATACCGCCGGACCGATATCAGAAAGATTTTCGAAACCATCGACGATTTCGGACATGATTTTGAAAAGTCGCCACGATTCCTGAATGGAAAGGTCGTCGATGAGAAACTGTTTGGAGCGCTGGGTCATGGATATCTCCTTGGTGCGAGTTTGATTACATTATGCATCATGATAGATAGTTGATTGATCGTCGTTAATGATGCATGTAGTTTGAGGATGGATAATGGGTGATATCATCCCGTATGTTTCTCAATACACCGATTTTTTCCCTTTCGGAAGTGGATTATTGCACAGATGGTTGGAAGAATCGGATGAAAGGACGATTTATGAAGATTACCTTTATGGGCGCGGCCCGGACTGTCAGTGGATCCTGTTACATAATCGAATGCGCCGGAAAGCGGTTTGCCATTGATTGCGGGTTGCATCAGGGAAATAAGGAAATTGAAAAAAGAAACTGGAATTTTGATGCGTATGACGCAAAGAATCTTGATTTCATACTGATCACGCATGCGCATATTGACCATAGCGGCTATCTCCCCGCGCTTGTTTCCAAAGGGTATAAAAACCCCATCTACTGCACGGCCCCAACACGTGATCTTCTGGAGATAATGCTTCTTGATTCAGCACATATTCAGGAAATGGAAGCAGAGTGGAGCAACAGAAAGCGGCAGCGGGTGGGTATTCAAACCATTAAAGCCCTCTATACGATTAATGATGCGGAAAACACTATCCCTCTGTTGGCAACGACTGAGTATGATCAGGTCTTTGAGCCTGCTCCAAATATCAAGGTAACGTTCAAGAACGCCGGACATATTCTGGGGTCAGCTTTTATCGAGATTGAAGCCATAGAAGATGGGAAAGTCGTTCGATCGGTCTTCTCGGGTGACCTTGGACGGCCTGAACAGCTTATCGTTGAAAATCCGGATGATTTTGAAGCTGCTGACTATATATTTATCGAGTCGACCTATGGCAATCGCAATCACCCGGCAGAAGAGGAAAGTCTCGAACAGTTGGCCGCAGCTATTGAGTACAGCTACTCGAACAGAGAGAAAGTGGTCATCCCCGCCTTCGCTGTCGAGCGATCCCAACAAATAATCTATTCGCTGTTTCTTCTGAGCAAACAAGGGCGTTTGCCTGCTGATATGCCAGTGTACCTGGATAGTCCCTTGGCGATTCGTGCCACTGAAATATTTAGAAAACATCCTGAATTCTATGATGAGCAGACGCAGGAATTCATCAAGAATGGTGATCATCCCCTTGATCTTCCCAATCTGCATTTCACGGAAAGCAAGGAGCAGTCCCAGGCGATTAACGAATCCAAAGGCCCTGCTGTCGTTATTTCAGCTAGTGGCATGGCTAACGCTGGTCGCATAAAACACCACTTGCGTCACAATTTGTGGAAAGCCGGTGCAAGCGTGGTGTTTGTTGGTTGGCAGGGGGTCGGAACTCCGGGCAGGAAGATTCTTGGCGGTGCTAAGAAGATTAGAATTTTTGGTGAGGAAGTGGCTATCAATGCCAAGGTTTTTACCATCAATGGATTTTCAGGTCACGCTGGACAGGATGATCTTATGGACTGGCTGGGTACCATGCAGGGCAAGTCGGTGAAAGTTTTTCTTGTCCATGGAGAAGCAGAGGTCCAGAAAGAATTTGGTGATCTCATCACCAGTCGTTTCGGTTTTGACGTTCATATTCCTGAATACATGGAAGAATTGGAGCTGGAGCCTGGCGTCGAGCATGCTCCTGTTATCGATATGGAAGTGGCCCGGCCCCGTGTGGATTGGGAATACCTGCTTAAGGATTCCGAGTCGTTGTATGATGAACTTCGACAGCGGGTTAAGGATGTGGAGAATCGTCCATGGGTCGATCAGGTGGAGCTGCGTGATAAGCTGCTCGACGTTAACCGCGAGATCATCGCGCTGATTTCTGAGATGTAATGCGTATTGTTGGTGGTTTATATAAAGGTCGGAAGCTAAAGACCTGTGAAGGACCGGGGTACCGACCTGCAACCATGAAAGTCAGGGAATCAATATTCTCCATGCTCATGGCGCGGGGCGTTTTCTTTGAAGACGTGCGCGTCATAGACATGTTTGCAGGGAGCGGTAGCCTCGGTATTGAATGTTTGAGCCGAGGGGCGGAGACAGCCTGGTTTGTTGAAAAAAACAAAAAAGCTGCGTCGCTGATCCGAAGCAATCTCAAAGAACTGAAAGTTCCTGCTCGGAATGCAAAGGTTGTTACAAAAGACCTGTTTTCCTTGTTGAGCAGCCAGCCTGAAAAACCTTTTGACTTAGTTTTCATTG